>Ga0268299_1001297_pt1 | contig 47337 bp, 40 predicted proteins | sample NOBtaG_FD_193484 | JGI IMG/M metagenome (GOLD analysis project Ga0268299, IMG submission 193484) | Activated sludge microbial communities from bioreactor in Nijmegen, Gelderland, Netherland - NOB reactor | ecosystem: Engineered > Bioreactor > Aerobic > Activated sludge | place: Netherlands... | reverse complement strand
GGCCCCGAGGCCGCTCCGCGGGCCGTGCGCGGCCCCGCGGCGCCGGTCTCCCTCGCGAACGCGACGCGATTGTCATGACGTGTGCACTGAGAACCGTCTCAACATCGACCTGTGCAGAGCTTCCCTAAGGAGAAATCCGCAAATTGTGGACTAAGAAAGCATGCCAAGGATTGGAACGCCACGGAGCCGAAATCGTGGTCACCGACGAGGAGCGCGCTGTGCTCGTACGTTTGACAGAGCGTGCTCGCGTCAATCGCGCAGCAGCCTTCGCGCGCGGATCATGCTGGCGTGTATCAACGCCTCGGAGTCGGCCGTGGCGCGCCGGTTGCGGACGACAGTGGCCAGGTGGTGCAGCCAGCTCGTCGCGAGGCAACTCGATGGGTTGTTTGGCGAACCGCGGGTCGGGGCGCGCCCCACGATCTCCGATGCGCAGGTCGAGCCCATCATCGTGATGAGACAGACCACGCCGCCCGCCGAGCCGTACTGGACCACTCGGTGGCAAAGACGGCCAGCTAAGGCATCCCGTCAGCCAGAAAATCAGCACTGCGAAAGACCTGCGCAAACTCATCCATGAAACATCGAACTCCAGCTCGAACAGGGAGGCATTGCCTCGTTACACCTCTCCCTCGACGCAAAGGCAAGAAAGTATCCCTTTCATGAAGATTGCCCTCGTCTTCGGTACTCGTCCGGAAGCCATCAAGCTCGCGCCAGTGAATACGGCTTTTCGCGAGCGCGGCATCGATGTCGACCTCATCAGCTCCGGTCAACATCGCGAACTACTGCTGCCGCTCTATGGCATTTTCGACTTGAACGTGGCACACGAACTCGGTGTCATGCGGGCCGGCCAAAGCCTCCACGAATTGACAGCGGGATTGAGCGAGTCGTTGGGTGCGGTGTTCCGTTCCAAGAGCTACGACTACGTGCTCGTGCAGGGCGACACGACCACAGCATTCGTAGCGGCGCTTGCCGCCTTCCACGAGCGCATCCCGGTCGGGCATGTGGAGGCAGGACTGCGCACCTACAATCGCTATTCTCCTTTCCCAGAAGAGATCAACCGCAGGCTGATCTCCGCCATCGCCACCGACCACTTCGCCCCCACGTCGCGCGCCCGGGACAATCTGCTAAGAGAGGCCATTTCGAGCGCCGACGTTCATGTCACTGGCAACACAGTCGTCGATGCACTTCGCTGGGTTGAGCGGCATAAGTCGGTGGAGCTGCTTCTGTCCCTCATGCGCCTTGGCCTGCACGAGACGCGATACGTGCTGATGACGACCCACAGGCGTGAGAGCATCGGCGCGCCGATGCGCACCGTGTTGGCGGCTGTGCAGGACTTCCTCCGTTCCCATGAAGACTGCCAACTGGTGTTACCACTGCACCGCAATCCACAGGTCCGCGACGTGGTCTTGGAGTATCTCGGCAACGAGCCCCGCGCGCGCCTTGTCGAAGCCCAGGACTATCTAAGCTTTTGTGCGCTGATGAGGTCATCGCTTTTCATCGTGACCGACTCGGGCGGCGTTCAGGAGGAAGCCCCCTTTTTTAATAAGCGTACGCTCGTCATTCGCGAGACGACCGAACGTCCCGAAGCAGTGGAGGCGGGCACAGCGTTTCTGGTAGGCACGTCGCACAAGGTCGTTGTCGACGCGATGAACGCTGCGTATCGCGAGGCAGCTACGGGCTTGGCGCCGGACCTTGCGGCTCGCAATCCCTTTGGAGACGGACATGCCGCACAGAGGATCGTTGATATCGTCACCAGAACGCAACGGCAGACGAAGGCTCCTCTGGATCGAGAACTGCGTGCCGATCAACTCGCGCAGTGAGCGCCTTCTCGCCTCGCTGGAGTCGAGCGGCCGGTTCGAGATCGTCGTCTGTGGGTGGAGCCGTAGCAATGTGCCGTCGCTCCCGGCAAACTATCGCGTGTTGAACATGCCGACAGGCCACGGACCACTCCGGCTGCTTAACAAGGTGCTGGGACTCCCTGCCTTCCGGCGCTTTGCCGCCGAGGTTTGCCGCCAGGTTCGACCGGACATCCTGGGCTGCAGCTTCTGGGACATGGCGTTGGTCGCGGCGTCCGTCGCCCGGCAGAACACGCCGATACTCTACGACATCAGCGATATGCCGCGGGGTTCGGGGCCCGAGCTCTGGGTAGGGCGAATGGCTGAGCGGCTCGCCCTCACACGTGTTCGCGCTGTCACGTTGGCCTCACGATTCTACGCACCCTTCTATAAACCGTACCGCTCGCTGGTGCTTGAGAATTTGCCAGCACTCGATACCAGTATACGGAACATCGTTCAACCCGAGCTACCCCCTCGCCTCGGCTATATAGGAAACGTACGCTATCCCACCATGCTGCGCCCGCTGATGCAGATCTGCGCAAGCAGGCAAATTCCGCTCGCCATTCATGGCGGAGGGGTCTACCTGACTGCACTATCGCGTGAGTTCGCGGCCCACCCACAGATTTCCTTTCATGGGGCCTATGCCTATGCAGACTTGGCAAGAATCTACGGCCAGATCGACATCGTCTGGGCGGCTTATCCGGCGGACGACTTCAACGTTCGACATGCAATCAGCAACAAGTTCTTCGAGTCCGTCTGGTACGGTCGCCCCGCAGTCTTTTCGCGAGGAACGGCACTGGGCGATCTCGTGGAACGCGAGGGTATGGGCTTCGTGATCGACGCAGCAGACCCAGCTGAGGTCGGCAAGCTGCTCGAAGAAATAATGCAGAAGCCGGAGCGAGTCCTACAAACATGGCAACGCCTCGTTGAGTTTCGCCATGCCTCGAATGGTCTTCTGACCTGGACCGACCAGGAACAGCGACTCGTCGAGTTCGTCGAGCGGGAATGCAGCCTTGGTTACTGACAGGCATCGGGTAGCTGTTATGATCGAAGCCGAGCGGCTGGATGGCCCCGCCCGGAACCTTCTCTATGCTCTGCCCTTGCTGCAAGATCGCGTTTCCTTCACGTTCGTGACCTTCGCAGATGCTAGCAGCCCCGAGTCTGATTTCGAACGTGCGATCATCGAGCGTGGCTTCGTCGTGCACCGTGTCCGGCAAGGCTTTCGCCTCGACGTGAGAGTATTGTGGCGGTTGCGAAGGCTTCTGGGGAAGATGCATCCGGACGTCCTGCAAGTTCATAATACCAAGTCGCGTCTCTTCGCCATCCTTGCAACCATTGGGATGCGGCAGGCCGCGCTTTCGCGCGCGGTCTTCTTCTTCCACGGACAGACCTGGACCAACTGGCGTCGCAGGATCTACAACAGCATGGATCGCTGGTTGTTTCGTCTATCGTCACACGTCGCAGTGGTGACGCCTTATCAGCGCCAGCTCTTGGTGGACTGGGGCGTGGATCGATCCAGGATTCACCTAGTGCAGAACGCGATCCCGGAGTGCCCGGTGCGGGAGTCGCCGCACAACGCCTTGCCGGTGCTGTTGTGCGCAGGGCGGTTCACCCGGGAGAAGGGTCACGGTGTCCTGGTCGATGCGGTGGCGAAGGTCGCTCGCCGGCGTGGTCCGACTTTTCGCCTTGAGCTTTACGGGGAGGGACCAGAGCGCGCCTCGATTGAAGCACGGGCCAGGAAGTCGGTGCCCGATGGCGTGATTCACTTCAAGGGCTATCAGCCCGACCTCGGATCAGCCTACTCTGCGAGTGACTTATTCGTCCTGCCGTCGTTGTCAGAGGGCCTGCCGAACGTATTGCTCGAGGCTGGCATGGCTGGTGTACCTATCTTGGCAACGCGGGTCGGCGGCGTGCCTGCCCTGTTCGAGGATGGCGTCCACGCTAGGCTCGTGCCACCCGGCGATGTGGGGGCGCTCGCGATGGGAATCGAGGAATTCCTAGGTCATTGCGAGCGTTTCAAGGTCTTTGCCGAGGCCGCACGCCGCAAGGTATTGCAAGAACACAGTCCGACCGCTAAGGCCGCGCAGTTGCTGCAAATCTACGACCGGGTGTCGACCTCGAACGAGATCTGAGTCTTGCCGAAGGTGCTTCGAATGGTAGGGTTCGCGGTGACCTGGGTTATCTGGTGCCGTTGTCAAAGACGGTGTCCGATTGCGTGGGTGAAGACGGCGGACGAGATCCAGGACAGCGTGCGGTGGTTCGGCGTTCGCGTGCAGCAGGTGCATGGTCGATGACACGACTTGTCCTAGAAATAGCGAATCCAGGGGACTAGGTTCAGCAGGTTGGATACCAACACCATTGCGTGCGCTGCACATCATGATGGCCAATGGCTCGCTGCAGGGAGGTGGGGCCGAGCACGTGATCGCCACGTTGTCGAAACAGCTGAGGACCCGCGGTCACCGGGTATCGATCGCGGCCCTGTCCTCGGGAGGCGAAGTGCTCGACGCACTTCGTTCCGACGGATTCGAGATCGTGGGAGGCCTCTCGCGTGCTGGTCTCCTCGGTTTTGCCTCCATGCGTGGAAGGATCGGGCGGCTGGTGCGTGAACGACACGTCGACATCATTCACACGCACGACCTGCGGTCGCTGGTGGATATCGGCGCGTGTCGGCAGCTCGCGCGGTGCTTTCGCCATGTCCATACGTTCCACTTCGGCAACTATCCGCACCTGCCACGCAAGAACCTGGCGCTCGAACGGTTCTTTGCGCGCGCCGCGGACCGTCTCGTGGCGGTCGGCTACGCCCAACGGGATGCATTGGTGAGGACGCATGGCCTGGACCCTGCTCGCGTGCAGGTGGTGTGGAATGGGATCGAGGCTCCACCAGAGGCACAGGAGAGCGGCCCCGGTGGCCATGCCGCGTGCGCGGTGCCGGTGGTGGGTAGTGTGAGCGCGTTCTTCCCGCAGAAGGGCCTTCCAACGCTTCTCGAGGCAGCGCGCATCGTCCAGGAGAAGGGCACACCGTTCCATCTCGTGCTGGTCGGAGACGGCCCGTTGCGGAAGGAACTCGAGGGAGTCGTGTCGCGACTCGGGATCGCTGACGTCGTGGAGTTTGCCGGATGGATTCCGGATGCGGCGCGAGCCGTTCTGCCCACGCTGGACGTCTTCGTGCAGAGCTCGGACTGGGAGGCAATGTCCGTGGTCGTACTGGAAGCGATGGCTGCCGGCCGCCCGATCGTCGCGACGGCGGTAGGGGACAATGCGCGGGTACTGACCGACGGTGAGACGGGCATCCTAGTGCCTCCGGGAGACCCGGACGCGCTTGCCACCGCCCTGATGCGAGTACTTCAAGACAAGGCGCTGCGCGAACGGCTCGGACGTGGGGCCCTCGCGTCCTTCAGGAGGAGCTTTACCGCGACAGCGATGAGTGAACGATATGTGGGGTTGTACGAGGAGGAGGTTGCGCGCCGTTGATAGCCGGTATGAGCACTGGCATCAATGGTACCAGTGAATGTGTGGCGATTGCCGATCGTGAACGCATCCTGGCGGCCTGCGGGCGGGAGCGGGAGACGCGAACGCGCGTCGGCCAGCCTGACGACACCGGGGCACCGCGGGAGGCGATCCCGCCGCCTCGTCCGGAACACCGTGACGCGAGGAGTGCTGGCATTAGGAGTGCAGTCGCGCCTCGGTCATCTACGGATCGAGCTGCGCGGCTTGGAGTGAAGGCGGGTCGGCCTTCCCAGTCTCTGCCTGAGCGGCAGGCTGTTCTATCATTCGTTCGCGAACACGATGGCCAAGCAGGCGCATCTGTTCGACACGGTGCTCGTGCCAGTGGATCCTGGTGGGGGCGCGCTGGCCTATCGGCGCCGTGCTCCACGCCTTGGGCAGTGGATCCACGCGGGTGTCGCCGTATCTGCGCCCGTCGTGCTCCGCGCAGGAACGAAGGAAGTCCTCGACAATTGCAAGCTGCAACATTCGTGGGAAACCGAGGAGGGCGCGGCCCAGGTGACGGTGCAGGACCTGCGGGATGGACGGCTGGACTAGTCGGCTGCTTCAACGGGCCGATGGAGTGGGGATCGGAGAATCTCAACCGTTTGCTGAAACGGCGCGAGCCGTGGCGCGGCCACGCGTTGAGCCCCTCTAGGAATCGGTCGCCCCGCATTTCGTCGGGCCAACCGGCGCACCGTTCAGGGAGTGCGACTACCTCCCCCGGGACGGGGCCCGGCTCCGAGACATCCTGCCGTCGCGAGAGGCGGCCATTCGCGTGCACAGGGTGTCGGCAGAGGGCAGCGTGCAGCACTTCAGCCGCCTGCTCGAAGCCTTCGAGGAGGCTACGGGCCAGCTGTTTCTCGTGAACACCTCTTTTCAGCGGCTTTCACGAGCCCATCGTCTGCAGTCCACGGGACGCTGTCCGAGCCTTTACGGAACAGCCTCAACCTGTGCTCGTGATCAATCAGTTCGTGCTGCATTTGTGACTGTGTGGGAAAGATGACGGACCAATACGTTCTGGGGATCTCGGCTTTTTATCACGACAGCGCTGCTGCGCTGCTCAGGAACGGCGAAATTGTGGCCGCGGCCTCGGAGGAGCGCTTCACGCGCAAGAAGGGAGACGCGACGTTTCCGCATCGCGCCGTCGAGTTCTGCCTTAAGCAGGCCGGCATCGGCGTGTCGGAGCTGACGGCCGTCGGCTTCTACGACAAGCCGCTGCTGAAGTTCGAGCGCATCCTCGAGACCTACCTCGGCGTGGTGCCAAAGGGTTTCCGCTCGTTCCTTATGGCCGGGCCTCTCTGGATCAAGGACAAGCTCTACATCGACCGGCAGCTGCACGAAGAGCTCGGCTACACTGGCCAGATCTTCTACTGCGAGCATCACGAGTCGCACGCCGCGAGTGCGTTCTTCCCGTCGCCGTTCGAACAGGCCGCCGTCCTCACTATGGACGGCGTGGGCGAGTGGGCCACTGCCTCGATCGGCATGGGCCGTGGCGGCGACATCGAGATTCTCGACGAGCTCCATTGGCCGGATTCACTGGGTCTGCTCTACTCGGCGTTCACCTATTACACCGGGTTCAAGGTGAACTCGGGCGAATACAAGGTGATGGGCCTCGCCCCCTACGGTGAGCCCAAGTATGTGGACTTCATTTACAAGGAGCTGCTGGATCTCAAGGAAGACGGTTCTTTCCGCCTCAACCAGAAGTACTTCAACTATCTCACGGGCCTCACGATGACCAACGGGGCCTTCGACGAGCTATTCGGGGGGCCGCCCCGCAAACCGGAGTCGAAGCTGACGCAGAAGGAAATGGACCTCGCCCGCTCCGTGCAGGCGGTGTGCGAGGAGATCATGCTCCGCATGGCCCGCACGGCCCACAAGCGAACCGGGGCCGAGAACCTGTGCCTGGCCGGTGGCGTGGCGCTCAATTGCGTTGGCAACGGCCGGCTGCAACGCGAAGGGCCCTTCAAGCAGATCTGGATCCAGCCGGCGGCGGGTGATGCGGGTGGAGCCCTGGGCGTCGCACAGCTGATCCACTACCGCGAGTTCAAACAGCCGCGCGTCGTCGTCAAGGGCAAGGACGCCATGAAGGGTTCGTATCTCGGACCCGAGTTCACGCCGCAGGAGATCGAGACGTACCTCAAGTCGGCCGGCGCGACATACGAGCGCATGGACGAACTTGAGCAGCTCGATCGAGTCGCCAGCTATCTCGCCGACGAGAAGATCATCGGCTGGTTCGACGGGCGGATGGAGTTCGGCCCGCGTGCCCTTGGGTCGCGCAGCATCCTGGGTGATCCGCGCAGCCCCCGAATGCAGGCCGACATGAACATCAAGATCAAGTTCCGCGAGGGCTTCAGGCCCTTCGCGCCGTCGGTGCTGCGTGAGCGCGTGGCCGACTACTTCGAGCTCGATGGCGACTCGCCCTACATGCTGCTCGTCGCGCCGGTCAAGAAGGAGCGATGCATTCCGCTCACGGCCGAGCAGCACAAGCTGTGGGGCATCGACAAGCTGAACGTGCCGCGCTCGGACCTGCCCGCCATCACGCACATCGACTACTCGGCCCGCATCCAGACCGTCACGCCCGATACCAACCGTCGCTACTACGCGCTCATCAAGGCGTTTGAGCAGAAGACCGGGTGTCCGGTCGTGATCAACACATCGTTCAACGTCCGCGGCGAGCCCATCGTGTGCACGCCCGAGGATGCCTATCGGTGTTTCATGCGCACGAACATCGACGCGCTGGTGCTCGGCCCGTTCGTGCTCGAGAAGTCGGCGCAACCGGAGTGGAAGGAGACCAAGGCATGGCAGCAGGAATTCCAGCTCGACTGACGTCGGCGCAGGGCCGTCGTTTCGGCCTCACGGTCGGGGGAGCGTTCCTGGTCTTTGCCGCCATCGCCTGGTGGCGAGGCCATCCGACGACCACCACCGTCCTGGGGACGCTGGGTGGGATCCTCTCCTTGGCAGGCCTGATCATCCCGACTTATCTCGGCCCGGTCGAACGGGCATGGATGCAACTGGCGCACCTCATCTCGAAGGTGACGACGCCAATCGTAATGGGCCTCATGTACATCGCTGTTCTGACACCAATCGGACTCCTGCGGCGGACGCTGGGCGCCAATCCCTTGGTTCACAAGGAAAGAGCCTCTAGCTACTGGCGCTCAAGGCCCGAGGGTCAGCGCGCTGGCAACCTCAGGCACCAGTTCTGACGCGGCCGTGGCCCCGTCGTTACCCCCTGTCTCCGGTTCGTGACAAGGTCCATGCCTGAGTCAGGGGCGACGCATGCTCCGGCCGCGCCTGCTGAGCCGCCGTCCCGGTCGAGTCGCCTCCAAACCAAGGTGCTCACCTCCGCTGCCGAGCTGATCGCGCTGGGCACCGAGTGGGGAGGTCTGTTGCAGGCGTCACGGGCGAACAGCCTCTTCCTGACGTGGGAGTGGGTCTCGACATGGTGGGATGTCTACGAGCCTGGACAACTGCACGTCGTAACCGTGCGGACCGATGCCGGCGACCTCGTGGCGGTGGCTCCGCTGTACCTGGTTCGTCGTGAGGGGCTGGCGCTTGGAGGCTGGCAGGCAGCGGTGTTCCTTGGCTACGGTCAGGATGTTACTCCGGAGTATCTGGACTTCATCGTGCGCCGCGGCTGGGAAGATGCCGCGGTGCCCGCCATACTGAATCAACTGATGGCGGATCCGCAGATTGCCGAACTCGATCTCCAGCCCTTCGCCGCAGACTCGCCGGTTCTGGCAACGACTCTCCTTATGCTGCGGCGGTCTGGTGGAGTAACGCGCCACGAGTCGAGTTCGAGATGCCCCATCACCGTACTGCCTCGCTCGCGCGAGGAGTTTCTTTCATCGCGATCGAAGAACTACCGCAAGAAAATCGGGGAGTACGAGCGGCGGTGCGAACAGAAGCTGTCTTCGCGCCTGCGACGGGCGACGACGCCCGATGATGTCACCCGGGATCTGGGGACGCTGCGTGCGCTTCACCTAGAGCGATGGGGTGATGAATCACGCGCTTTCCGATCAACTGAATACCTCGATTTCCACCACCGGTTCGCCCAACTGATGCTGCAGCAGGGCCGACTGAGGCTCTTCTCGCTCGAGGCGAGCGGGCTCCCACTGGCCGTGAGTTACTGTTTCAGGTACGAAGATCGATACTACTTCTATCAAGCAGGGCGTAATCCCGCGATGAAGGGAGAGCGCGCCGGCCTCGTCCTGATGCACAAGGTGTTGCAGGAGGCAATCGCGGACGGAGCGGCTGTATTCGACTTCCTCAGCGGGCAGGAAGCCTACAAGTACCGGTGGGCCACTACCGAAACTGGCAGTGCTCGCGTTTCGCACTGGAAGCGGACCACCTGCTACCTCCTCGCGATGGGCCATGGCATGCTGAAGCTCCTGCAATCGCTCCCCCAACGCACGTTTACCGGGGCCAGGTCGCGCCGAGGTGGGATTGGCATCATCGCCCCGCCGCCTCTGAACGGCAACACAAGATGAGAGGAAGGATCATCCGGCTGATGCTCGCTATTGATGGCCTCGGCATCGGCGGAGCGGAGATGGTCCTTCGGGACCTGGCTCGCTCGCTCGACCGCGAGGAGTTCGAAGTGAGCATCTGCTGCACCAAGGGGCTTGGTGGGGCAATCGGCGAGCAGTTGAGGGCTGACGGTATGGACGTGTTCGTCCTCCCAGGGCAACGGGCTGGACACGTTGACTACCTGACCGCCCTGAAGCTCCGAAGCGCGATCATGCAGCGGAACATAGATGTCGTTCACACGCACGCCCCGCCCGCTTTCACCGACGCAGCCGTTTGCAAGCTCATGGCGCCTGGGCTGAAGTTGCTGCACACCTTCCACTATGGCAACTACCCACACTTGCCCTGGCGGACACTTTGGATGGAAGCGGTGGCCACCAGGCTCGCGGATCGGTTGGTTGCGGTCGGTCACGAGCAGCGGCGCCGAATCGAGTCCACCTTTCGCTTGCGGGAAGACCGGGTCAACACGGTGTGGAACGGGGTGACTCTGCCTCCTCAGGAGTCCGGCGCGGCGTTCCGAGCCGAGATCGGCACAGGCGACCGGCTGCTGATCGGGACCATCGCGAAACTGATCGAGCAGAAGGGCCTGGACGACCTGCTCAGTGTCGCGCAGCGCTGCCACGATGCCGGCCTACCCATGCAGTTCGCCATCGTCGGAGAGGGGCCCCTCCGTAGCCTCCTCGAGCGGCGTCGGCGAGAGTTAGGGCTTGAGGACTCGGTACTACTGACCGGCTGGGTTCCGAACGCCGCGGCACGCACGCTGCCGGCTTTCGACGTCTTCTTCCAGCCCTCTCGTTGGGAGGCCATGTCGATTGCCGTGCTCGAGGCCATGGCGTCGAGCAAGGCCATCGTGGCCACAAAGGTCGGCGACAATCCGCACGTGCTGGACGATGAAGTCAGCGGCCTGCTTGTGGAGTCGGGTGACATCGACGGCATGGCTCGGGCATTGGGGCGCCTGAGCGACGTGTCGCTGAGGGCCCGGCTCGGGATGGCTGCCCGGGCGAGCTTTGGAGAGCGGTTCTCGATCGGCCATATGGCTCGGGCATACACAGACATCTACCGCGATTTGGTGCGTGACCGGGGAGCGCGGAGTTGACGGCACGAGTTCGAGTTGATGTGAATCCGGCAAAGGCAGAACGCTCGTGGCCACCTGCGGCGATCGCCGGCGCTTACCAAACGGGAGTGCTCGGCGTGAGAAGCCTGAAGCGCCGTGGTGTCGAGGCACTGTGCTTCGACAGCAACCCAAGAAACCCCGGATTCCGCTCCGTCTACGGTCCTGCACGTCTCTGCCCAAACCCCGACGTGGACGGTGACGCCTGGGTGGGGTTCATGCTTGACCTGGCCCGCTCCATAGGTCGAAAGCCCGTGCTCATCCCCAGCTCGGATCAGTTCGTTTCGGCGATGGCCCGGCACGCCAGCACTCTGAAAGACGCATTCATCCTGTCGCCGGGCTTGGGCATGCAGGGCCTGCTGGCAGACAAGCAGACGCAGTACGATCTGGCTGCGCGCCACGGCATGCCGATGCCCACAACGCGCGAGGCGGCGTGCCTGGACGAAATCGCGGACTTCGCGCGACACGCTGCATTCCCCTGTCTGCTGAAGCCCCCTCATTTCCGGGAGTGGCACCGGTTCGACGCCGGCCACCCCCTGCGGTATCAGAAGATTGCGATCGCGCAGACGCCCAACGATCTCATTTCGCTCTACCGACTGGCGGCGCCGGTCACGCCGCGCCTGATTGCCCAGGAGATCATCCAGGGGCCGGACACTGCCAAGCGCGTGTACCTGTCCTGTTACGACGCATTAAGCCGTCGGATTGCGACGGCGATGTTCAAGGAACTCCGGTGCAACCCTCTTGGGTTCGGCCCGGCCACGGTGACCGAGCCGGTCACGGACCCGGAGACCGACGAGGTCTGCGATCGCTTCCTGAAGGCCATCGGCTATGTCGGGATCTGCGAAATCGAGATGAAGCGTGACACGCGTGACGGACGGGTGAAGCTCATCGAGGCCAATCCCCGGCTCTCTGGTGGGGGAGACGCGGCGCCGTACGCGGGCGTGGATCTCTGCTGGCTGCACTACCTCGATCTCATCGGAGTGGAGGTCGCGTCGGTTGGCCCTCAGGCCCGCGACTTCCGGCACGTCGTCTTGCACGCGGACGGAAGCGCAGTACCCGCTTATTGGCGGGCTGGGCTCATCACCCTGGGTGACATCTGGAGCTCGTATCGCCTGCCACTTGCGTTCTACGATCTCGACCCCAACGACTGGCACTACTCCCTGCACACGCTAAAAGCCACCGCGGGCGCCTTCTTCAAGGGTGCGTTCAAGCAGCGCGAATTGTGACGCACGCCACCATTCAGGTTGACACAGGTTCCACGAGCTCGATGCTGTTGTCTAGTACGCGCTCGTGCGGACGGTCCGAGGCCCGGCAGCCATGAGGGTGATCGGTGTCATTCCAGCCCGTATGGGATCCTCTCGGTTCCCGGGCAAGCCGCTCGCGAAGATCGGCCCGCGGCCGATGATTGAACACGTGTACCGCCGGACGACGGGCTGTCCACTCCTCGACGACGTCGTCGTGGCGACCTGCGATGCGGAGATCGTGAGTGCTGCCGAGGCGTTCGGAGCCCGGGCCGTGCTGACCTCGCGGGCCCACGAGCGCGCGAGCGACCGTGTCGCGGAGGTCAGCCGTCACGACGCAGCGGAGATCATCGTCATGGTGCAGGGAGACGAACCGATGGTCGAACCCTCGATGATTGCGGCGGTGGTGACCCGGCTTCAAGCTGATCCCGGCAGTATCTGCGTAAACCTTGCGGGACCGATCGATTTGGAGGACGAAGCGCTCGATCCCAACACGATCAAGGTCGTTATGTCACGTTTGGGGCGCGCGTTGTACTTTTCACGGTCGGTGATCCCCGCGAGATTCTCGCCCGGTGAGTTCTTCAAGCAGGTCTGCATCATCGCGTTTACCAGGGAGGGCCTGCACCGGTTTTCGGAGCTCCCGCAGGGTCCCTTGGAGCGGCTGGAGTCGGTCGACATGCTGCGATTCCTCGAGAACGGCGTCCCCGTGCAGATGGTGGCGACGGATGTGCGGACGTACGCGGTAGACTCCCCATCCGACTTGGCCCGGGTGTCCCGGCTCATGGGGTTCGACTAATCATGACGACGTGGAATGTCCTAATCACCGCGCCTCGGGCATGCCAAGCGCTTGCCGTCTACCAGGACGCGATGGAGCCGATGGGCTGCCGCCTGCGTGTGTGCCCACCACTGGAGCGGCACGACGAAGAAGATCTGATGCCCCTCGTCGTAGATGTGGACGCTATCATCTGCGGGGACGACCGCATCTCGGCCCGAGTCCTCCATGCGGCATCCCGGCTCCGCGTTATCGCGAAGTGGGGCACCGGCGTCGACTCGATCGATCGTGAGGCTGCCCGCCAGCAAGGTGTCGAGGTCTGCAACACGCCCGACGCGTTCAGCGATCCGGTCGCAGACTCCGTTCTCGGGTATCTGTTGCTCTTCACGCGTCGGCTCGACCTGATGACCGATGAGATGCGTGCCTGCCGATGGACGCACGTTCCCCTGGCAGCCCTGCGGGAGTGCACGCTTGGGATCGTCGGATTTGGGCATATCGGGCGTGCTGTTGCTCGGCGCGCGGCCGCATTCGGGATGCCGATGCTTGTGCACGACGTGCGATCTGTCGAAACCGAAGCCGCCGGTGCCGGCGCCCGCGTGGTTGGTCTCGACCACCTGCTGATGCACAGTGATTTCGTGACCCTGCACGCGGACCTGCGACCCGAGAATCGGCACCTGATCGATGAGGCACACCTTCACCTGATGCGGCCGTCGGCCGTACTCATCAACACGGCTCGTGGTGGGCTTGTCGACGAAGGCGCGCTTGCCTCGGCCCTTGCCGGCGGGCGCCTAGCAGGGGCGGCCCTGGACGTCTTTGAGGTCGAGCCTCTCCCGGACGCGAGTCCACTTCGGAAGTTGCCCAACGTGTACCTCGCGCCGCACAATTCCAACAGCAGTCCCTCTGCGGCACAGCGCGTTCATGCCAACACCATCCGCAACGTCCTGCGCAGACTCGGTGCGCTTCCGTCATGACCAGCAACAACCCTGAAACGAGCATCATCATCCGTGCCTTCAATGAGGAACGGTGGCTGCCCGAGGTTTTCGCCGCCCTCGATAAGCAGCGCTACCGAGGTTTCGAGGTACTACTCGTGGATTCGGGCTCGGTAGATCGAACACGGGACATCGCCGCAGCCAACGGCGCCCGGGTCGTGCGGCTGCGATCGGAGGACTTCACCTTCGGCCACTCCCTGAACGTCGGCATCCGGGAGGCCCGTGGATCCTTTCTGGCCATTGTCTCGGCCCACGCCATCCCTGCGGATGAGCATTGGCTCGAGAACCTCATCGCGCCGCTTCGTGGCAATGACACCGCCATGGTCTATGGCGGACAGCGGGGTCACGCGATCTCGAAATTTTCTGAGGTACGAGACTTCGAACGGCTGTTTCCGGATTGCCCGCACGACGTCGATCCGGAATACCCGTTTGCCAACAACGCCAACTCCGCCATCCCGCGCTCACTGTGGGCGCAGCACCCCTTCGACGAGGGGCTGCCCGGACTGGAAGACATCGAGTGGGCGAAGCACTGGATGAAGCAGGGACTCAAGGTGCGCTACGAGCCAGCGGCCTGCATCATACATGTCCACACGGAGAGCTGGACACAGGTGCGGCGACGTTACCACCGGGAAGGGATGGCGGCGCGATGGGTGGGAATTCGCATTCTGCGCCACATCCCCGGTGAGATCTGGCGGGAACTGCGCTGGTGCGTCCACGACCTCTTGCTCGCTTTATCCAAGCAGCGCCTGGGCGCGCTAGCCGCCGAGATCCTCCGCTTCCGGTTCGAAAAGCTCAGGGGCACCGTCGGTGGGATCATCGACAGCCGTGGCATCGCAAACCCTGGCCGTCGCGCCGAGATGTTCTTCGAGACCAACTTTCCCGCCGTAGTCGTGCACGGTCCGAACCGAGCGCGGCTGGAGGAGCGGACCGTCCCCAGCCTCAAGCCAGGCGAGGTGCTCGTTCGAGTGTCACACGTCGGCATCTGCGGCACGGACTTGGAGATACTGGAGGGGACGCTCGGTTACTATCGGTCCGGGATGGCGAGCTATCCCATCGTGCCAGGGCACGAGTCGTCTGGCACCGTCGTCGCCGTCGGCCCACGCGTCAGCGAATTCGCGGAAGGCGACAGGGTGGTGATTGAATGTATTCAGGGGTGTGGCGAATGCTCGGCGTGTGCCCGGGACGAGGCCATTCGCTGCCGCGAACGGCGGGAGGTCGGGGTGATCGGGCAGGATGGAGCGTACGCGGCATATCTCGTCACGCGTGCCCGATACGTTCATCGGATACCCGACTCGCTATCGCTGGCGAAGGCCGCGCTGACCGAGCCCTTGGCCGTCGTGATCAAGGGGCTCCGAAGACTTGGCACCACCGCGCAGAACGGACAGCCGCGACAATGCGCGGTCGTGGGGGCTGGCACGATCGGGCAACTCGCGGCGCGGGTGCTGGCCCTGAAGGGGCACGCCGTCACGGTGATCGACCGAGAGCACCAGCGACTCGCGCTCCTGGCCGGCTTAACCGAGACGTCGTCATCGCTTGACGGCGTCGACCGGTTCGAGTGGATCGTCGAGGCAACTGGCAGCCAACAGGTCCTGGATACGCTGCTGCAACGATGCGGTACAGGCGCGACGCTGCTGCTACTCGGTCTGCCCTATTCAGAGCAGTCGCTCAGCTTCGAGTCGGTTGTCTCGTTCGACAGAGCCATCATCGGATCGGTTGGCAGCAGCGGCGCCGATTTCGAGCAGGCGCTAGCCATCCTCCCCGACCTCGATACCACGCCGTTCCTCCAAGCCACATATCAGCTTGCGGACTTCGAGAAGGCGTGGGCGGCGTTCCGCCGCCGTTCGGCCCTGAAGGTGATGCTCCAGGCCGATCGAAGTGCGGTGTGAAGAGGAGGGTGTGAAACGATTACAAGCGCTTCGGAGCCAGATCGCTGGCTGGCTCCGAGGCGTTTGTGTTCTGTACGCGACGTCGCCGACTCAGTTCGGGGAGATGACCCGTAGATTCGACGGCGCACTCGGCGTGCGGCTGTTCACCGACCACGTGGGATCGAACGCCGTGGAGGCTTGGAATCCCGTCTGCCGGAATGCATGCACGCCATCCGACTGTAGTCCGTTGTTGTTGTAGGCGCCAAGGAACACATAACGCCACCTGACAGGGTTCAGCTGAATACCCGTCCGCTGTGCGGTCGGGCGGCTGTAGTCATTGTTGTTGATCCAGATCTTATAGGCGCCGTCCCCACTCGACGTGGTAGTTGATGAATCAATCTCGATCTGCACGTCTATCCACGCACCCACGTTGAGCGGGGGCGTGTCGGCTGGGTCTTCGCCACCGTCCAGCGCAATGCGCAGGAACTCGGCTTGCGTCCCGTTCGTTGCGCCTCGATAGCTCACGATCACCCGGCAGCGATTGCGGCCACAACCGTCGCCGATCATCAGGATCTTGTTGCCTAGGGTAGTGGGAGTCCCGTCGTTCGAGTACACGCCCCGGAAGTTGGTGGTCGGCGAGAAGCGCATCCGCCAGCGGTAGTAGCGGCGTGCGCCTTGCGGGGGATCCTGCGACTCCAGGTTGCCGTTCCAGCCCCAATAGTACTCTCCACCCCAGCTTGGCGCGCTCGAACCGGTATAGAGCTGTATCAGGTCGTAAGCGTCCTCGCCCTGCGGCCCGCCTCCCGTGACCCGCGATCGGTTGTGGGTGGCGGCGGTCGGCACTGTGCCAGGCCAACCGCCTCCAGGCGCTGCACCCAGCGAGTAGTCCATCGAGAAGAAGACCTGTGCAAACGCGGGCTGGGCCGCAGCCAACGAACACGCGAGGACAGCTACCGTGATTGCTCGTCGTCGAATCATTTATCTGGAACTCCCATTCTCAACGCAGCAATTACCGTACCAACTCATTGTTCGTTGTTTTCCAAATGTTACCGCAAGACAGGGGACCCAATCATTGAGGCCGGCCTCGAATTTCGACCTTGGTGAACGCAAATTTTCCCGATCACTGCGACCGGGTCGCGACCGCTGAGTTCGTGCTGAGAATCGCGTCATAGCATGCCTCGATGGCCTCGGCATACTGATCAAGGCGGAAGTCCTCAATCACACGCCGGTGTCCTGCCTCGCCCATCGTCGCGGCTTTTGTCGGATCATTGAGCAGTTCCATTACTCGACTTGCTAGGACACTTGAATCACCTGGAGGAAAAGTGTAACCCGTGACGCCTTCGACCACCATCTCGACTACGCCACCGGCGGCTGAGCCGACCACAGGCTTTCTCATAGCCATCGCCTCGAGCACCACCATCCCGAAGGGCTCAGGGTCGATCGAAGCATGAATAACGACGGACATCATGTTCACGAAATCGGGTACCCGGTCCTGATATCCCGTGAATCGTACATTCGCCTCGATCCCGGCCTCCTGAATGATTTCATTCAACCTGTCCACGTAAGGCCGGTCATCTGCGGTTGACGCGCCGACGATGAATGCGACCACGTCGGGACGCTGTTTCACGATCTCGACAAGCGCCCGCACGACCACCTCCTGCCCCTTCCAGACCCGCACGTTGCCGACGATGCCGATCACCGGCTGATCGGGTGCCACGCCCCACTCCCGGCGCATCTCCTCCGCGTCACGCGTCACCTTCAGACGGTCGGGTTCCAGACCGTCATAGAGAACCCGGATGTTGTCGGGCGCCACGCCACGTTCGACCATGTGGTCTTGAATCCATTTGGACATTGGAATGATCAAGGCCAGGCGACGCGCGAGGAACCGGTCCAAAGGCGTATATCGATTGTTGAGCCCACGCTCGTGCGTGATGCAAGGCACGCCGCTGGCCAAGGCAGCGAGCATCCAGTCGTGGTGCCGCGTGACTGAGTTGTTCAAGTGGATCAACGCGATGCCGCGCTCACGCAGCCAACGCACCTCTTCGCGCACGAGTGCCAGCAGCTTCAGGAAGTTGACGCCCCGTCGCACCATGGCCAAGGGCACTGCGAGAAGTCGTTGCAGTGGGCCAGCCGGGCTTGCGCCGCCGCGCCAGGGGGCGTGCGGCGGGCGCACCACCGTCTCGGATACCGCTTGGAACCGCGGGATGAGGGCATGCCGCTGGTAGAACAGCGTCACCGGCTCGTAGCGGGAGCGGTCGAGCCGCTCGACGAGGTTCAGCATGCAGTAGTGTGATCCCCCGATGGTGCCGTCGACGTTGCTTTCACAGTAAAGGACTCGCTGAGGATTACGCTGTGCTGTCATTGTGAGACGGGTCATGGTACAAGATCTGGATGCGCCGTCGGCTGGCGCATCCGTACGCAGGATATAGTCAATGGGACTGAGTAGGCGGACCCTAGGACGTGGCGCCCTTGTTTTGCTACTCTTCGTGCTGGCCGCCCTTGCCTCCTACCGTGGCTGGGGCTGGCTCGGCAGGATCGGATCGGATGCCCCGCTGCCACAGGGCCAGGCTGCCGGTATCGTATCCAAGGCGAACTCCATCGAGCTGCCGGCACCGTCGTCGTCTCGTGTCGTCATCCTGGGGGCATCCTATGCCCTCGGCTGGAAGCTCGACACGGCCGCAGGATTACGCGTGATGAACAACGGAATGGCCGGACAGCAGTCATTTGAGATGGCTGAGCGTTTCGATCGCGACGTTCTGGCCCACGCTCCGCGCGCAGTCATTCTCTGGGGCTTCATCAATGACGTCTTCCGGGCGCCTCGCGCCGATATCGAAACGGCGCTGGCCAAGGCTCGGGATAGCTATACGATGATGATCGCGAAGGGACGTGCGGCGGGCCTTGACGTGATCCTTGCCACGGAGGTGACGATCACGGACCGGAGCCACTGGATGGACCGGCTGCGCGCGTTCGCCGGCCGGCTGCTCGGACGTCCGGGCTATGTCGATTACGTCAACGGCCACGTCATCGCGATGAACGCCTGGCTCCGTGAGAAGGCCCAACGGAACGGTCTGCTGTTGCTAGACTTCGAACGCCTGTTGTCCGCCCCGCATGGCCACCGTCGGCCTGAGTTCGCAGTAGCTGACGGCAGTCACTTGACGGAGGTGGCGTACGACGCGCTGACCCAGTACACCGCGCCGATCCTCGAGCGCCACTTTCGTCGCAACGCGGACCCTGCGTCGGTGCCCTGATTCCGTCCTCGCGGATCGGGTCGCGATGCCCCACGCCGAACGGCTACTCACCGGGCACGACCCGAAGGTTCGTGGGTGCCGACGGAAGGCCCTGAGACGTGACCCCGATGGGCGTAGTGCTGAACTTCACGTCGTCGTAATAGATGCTCTGATCGCGGGTCGAGCCATTGGACATGTAGTCGGAGATCATCGCGAAGTTCGTGCCGTACGCCATATTGGAACCGAACGTCCCGTCAAAGGGAACGCGGTAGAGCACGGTCGTGTACTCCGCGAGCAGCGCGCCATCGACCCACATCTGGAAGATCCCATTGCGCTGGCCGGGGTCGTTCAACCGGCGACGCACTTCTACGGTGTACCAGCGACCCGTCTGGGTGACGAAGGGGTTGCTGGAACTGTAACCGCTCCTGTTCTGAATCAGGTTCACGAACTGGCCGCTCGTCGCCTGCTTGGCGTTGGCTTCCGCGACCGTGATGCCCCAGGTTGGCCCCGGCGGGTACACCATCACGTAGTGGGATACCCAGGGATTACAGCACGTGCTGTCGTGACGACGTTCGTCCTCGGTGCCGATGATGAACTGCTTCGGCCTGTCGTTCGTGACGTCGAAATTGGGCGAGTAGTACACCTTCCACTGGACATACAGATCGAAGAAGTGTTGCCCCTGCCCAACGGGGTAGACGGGCCCGTTGACGGCGTCGCCGAAGTGCTGCGTCGCGTACTGGATCGAACCCGCCGACAGTCCAGTGGTCAGGATATGTTGGAGCGCGAAGTTGCCGGAGCCTCTCACGGCTCCCTGTGCCCGGAATTGCGATCCGGCGGTCGAACCGTAGTTCCGGCTGTTGAACGTGGTACCGGTCGCGCCCGACTCCCAGCCCTCGGAGAAGAAGACGCCGCTTACCGGCGACTGCGCCCGGGCCGCTGTCATGCCCATCGTCACGGCGATTACACCAATCGCCCATAGCCCGATCCTGAGATCTATCTTTACCACCGGTCTACCTTTCGCAATGTGCCATGCAGACGGGACCGGTCGCGACAGATGCAAGAAGCACGCCAATGCTGCTGCCAGTGTTTACGGGAGCAGAAGGCCTCCCACTCCAGCGGTACTGCGTAACTCCTGCAAGATTTGGCTGACGGCGCGAAATCTGTTCGAGTGCCCTCACAGGCTCCCGGACCTTTCAGCGATAGGTTGGCGCATGGTGCGCCGCGTCAATCCCTGGGTCAATTGACGACGCTCGTCCGCATGGAAGCACAGGAATAGCGCCGCTACACCGAAGACGGGCAGGGCCGCTGTGACGATCACGGCCAGCGTCAGGAGCGACTGCGGGGGGAAGAGGTAGGCCAACAGGGTCAGGGCGAGGCCATGAGGGACCGCCGCGGCCAGCGGAGGCAGAACCGACCGCCAGAGGTAACTCTGCCAGCTGATGTCTAGGATACGGATCGTGTACCAGGGTTGCGCGAACCCGTGGAGCAGCAAAATCGGCAGCGCTCCTCCGGCCGCCACCCCGGTCAGGCCGTAGGGCCCGGCAAGGAGGGCACCGGCGCCGACCCCGAGGATTCCAGCAAGCAGGTTGAGGATGGTCGGCACCCGGTGGCGGCTCATGCCGAGCAGCACCTCGTACGCCCCCGCCTGGCTGAGGTGCACCAACCGGGACAGTGTCAGCATGATCAGCAGCGGGCCTGCGACAAGCCCATACTGAGGCCCCATCCAGAGCGTGATGAACTGCCCTCCGACGACAACCACCGTCACCGTGATCGGTACACCCACCAGCAACGAGAGCTTCGTGCCCATGAGTGCCGTCTCTTTGAGGCCCGCGGTGCTGCCCTTCGCCTGTTGCGCGGCCGCGTAGGGGTGCAGGACCTGCGCCATCGTGACCACGATCTGCTGCATGTACTGCGCGACCGTGCCCGAGATGGCGTAGTAGGTCACCGCGGCGGTCCCGAGGAGCATGCCGACCACGATCTCGCCCGAGCTGAACAGCAGAAAGCGGCCCGCATTGTTTACCAAGACGAAGGCGCTGTAAGACCACAGGGACTTGACGGTCTCCATCGAGACGAGCCGTCCTTCGATGCTGAGCGTGGGGCACTCAGCCTGGGCGGCGCGCCATGCCATCGCCGCGAAGAGCACCTGCGACAAGAGGTGCACGACTGCGAGTGCCACAATTCCAAATCCCCCGGCTACGAACGCCACGATGGCGGCCGAACGGGCGAGCACGGTGACGATGCCAACCGCCGCGGAGCGGTCATAGCGCTGAAGACCGGCGAGGACGCCGCTCGGGATGCTGGTGATCAGACTCAAGGCCACATTGGCACCAGCGAGGAGGAGCACGAGTCTGGCGGTGGTCACATCTTCGGGCGGAAGAGCGAACACGCTGGCAAAGAACAGCTCCAGGCCAACGGTGATACCCATGATCACCAGACCAACCGCGGCGTAAAATGCGAGCGCCGTGCTGACGACCCGGTTGAGCCCCTCGAAGTCCTGGATCGTCCAGAGGTGGGAGACGTACTTCACGACCGAGACACGAAGCCCAACGTCGAGCAGGCCCATGTACCCGGTCACAGAGATGATGAGAACCCACAGGCCGTACTGTCGATCGCCGAGCGTGTGCACCAGGAACGGCGACATGAAGAACGCGAGCGCCATGCTCACGGCCATGCCTGTCCAGTTCGACAAGACGTTCCTTACGAATCGATTCACGCGCTCACGACCTGGCGGCGAGCCTTGGACTCATCCGCCACGGCGCCTTCTGGGAAATGTTCGCCGAGCCATTGCTCGCAGAGCTGGAAGAACCTCTCCTGCCACTCGGGAAACGTGAGGATATGGTTGGCGTGGTCGATGACGTGCACGTCCAGAAAATCGTCGTGATCGGCCAGCAGCGACGCGTTCGGCTCCGCAAACTTCTCTCGATACTCCCAATAGAGGCGGTCGGCCCCGCCGAATGCGAGAAGCACAGGGCGGCGTCGCGCAATCATGTCCATTAACGCCTGTGGGAACTCGGGGTTCCCATTGCCACCGAGCACCGCTGGAGTGGAGGGCGCCGGTCGCCGGGGCCGCCAGTTCGACGCGAGCAGGGACCGCAGGGCCAGGCGGAAATCCGTTTTCAGCGTCAGCATCCGGACCCACGAAGCGGGGTTGGTGAGCTTGGTCAGGTACTTGCGACGGACGGAGCGCAATTGTCCGAAGGACATGTTGGCCACTTTGTCGACGGTCGCCCCATCGAGGATCACAGGCAGGCCGATGCTGAAGAGTCCGGCGACGTGTGCGGACTGACTGGCAGCGATGAGGCCGGTGATGGCGCCTCCGCAAAGACCACCAAGCACGACGCGACTGGTCCCGCCATGGGCGCGCATCCAGTCCACGGCCGCCAGCGTGTCCCCGGTGTACCGGCCCAGTTGAATCGACCGGTACAGATCGGACAGCAAGCGCTCGGGCACGACTCCCTCGGAGTCGCCGAGGCCAGCGAAGTCGAACCTGAGCACACGAAACTTAGACTGGGCGAGCCGCTCGGTGAGCTTGTTGTAGAGGCGGTGCGGAGCGACGCGGCTCTTCACCCCGGGTGACAGCAGCACAATGCCGAGGTCGGTTCTGGCGCTGGCAGGCTCGTCAAAAATGCCGAACAGCGTTTCTCCTGCGGCATTTGTAAAGGTCACGGGACGCCGCATACTCATGCTGATTCCAGCCACTCTAGTGTGACGGCGGCCAACTGGTCGGTCGCCTCGTAGAATCGCTGGATTTCCTTCCAGAAGGGCTCTTCCTGCACTACCTTCAGCGTCGCTGAAGGCAGCCGCCGCTGCAGTTCCTGCAGGTCTCGCGCCGGCGCCGTCGCCGCGTTTCGCTCAAGCTGTACGATCAGGCATCGTCTCGCGAACGAGCGACGTTGGCCCGTAAGCCTGACGGCCGACACCTGCTCATAGAACGGGAACGCCAACTCGTAGCCATCGACGTTCACCGTCCGACCCGCCTGCATCTGCTCAACCAGGGCCACGCGATCAGTGCTGATGGCCCCGTGCGTAGCCAATTGTGTGGAGAGATTGACTCGAAGCAACTCCTGCATGTACCTGGCGCCGTCCGTCACGGGACTCCAAAGCACCAACGTGGAGATGTCCCGCCGGCGCTCCGCGAGCAGCACGGCCTCAGTCGCGCCCAGTCGCAATCCCAGCAAGGCTAGTTCGTTGACGTGCCGCCTCGTCTTCAGCCAATCGACCGCGGTCGACAGATCCTCGAGGTTTGTCTCCAGGGAGCTGTCGCTGAATCCGCCATCACTGTCACCGTTGCCGCGGCAATCGACACGCAAGACCAGGTGCCCCCTCCGGGCCAACTCGCGGGCAAAGCCGACGAACACCCGGTGCGCCCAGAGCTTCTCCTCTCCGAACGGGTGGCAGAAGACGAATGCCGGTACCCCGGTTTCTCGGAGCGGTTCGTGCAGCACCCCGAACAGTTGAGCGGAACCGCTTGGAAAGTAGAGCGGCGTCTCGGCCGAGGGAATCAGCGTTTTGACGGAGACCATATCTCTTGGCGCACACCGCGAGCGTACTTGAGCCATGCTAGTAGCGTGGCGACGTTGACGACCGTGAAGTAGGTGGCCACCCGGCCCGGTCCGGCGATTGGCGAGGGCAGACGCCCAGCGACACCGGCAATTGCCAGGAGATAGAAACCCACCTGCAACAACAGCAGCAGTGTGAACAGAAGTGACTTCGGCGCCAGGACGGCGCTCGCGAGGACCATGGCAAGCAGGAAGACTGGCACCAGCCAGCGCATCACCTTATGCGAGAACAGCTCGAAGGCGAATACGCCGTGCCGGAACGGGTTCAGGAGTCGTGTGTGCTGGCCGAGCGTCGTCAGCCCGCGGAGGACGGTGCGGACCTTGCGCGCGAACTCGTCTTGCGGGCTATCGAGAGCGCCCATGAACCCAACTGCGCTAGGCTCGCTCACGGCACGGAATCCGCCTTCGACGGTGCGAAGCACGGACAGGAAGTCGGGCGCAACGTTTGGCAGGAATACGCCGCAGAGATCGCGTCGCTGTGCGTAGAACGAACCGCTGGCGCCCACAAGAGAGTGGAGCCGTGACTCCTGCCGTCGCAGGAACATCTCGTACCGTCCGTAGAGTCCCTCCCCCCCACCGCCCGCGATGCGATCCTCGCCTGAGACACAACCGATGTCCGGCGCCTGAAACGGCTTGACGATGGCGCGGATCGCATCGGGCCCGAGCATGATGGATGCATCCGAGAAGACCACGATCGGGCTCACTGCATTCGCAAGGCCCGCATTGAGCGCACCAGCCTTCCCGCCCCGTTCCGCCAGCACGATCAGACGGATGCGATCGTCCTGTGCGGTCTTGATGATCTCGGCCGTCCCATCGGTCGAGCCGTCAGAGACAAAGAACGCCGTCAGGCCCGAGGGCCCGTACTCCAGTGCACGCGTGTTCGACAGCTTATGGGCGATGGTGGCCCGCTCGTTGTGCACCGGCACGATCAACGTCACAGCGGGTAGTTCACCGTCGGGCCAGGGTCGCGAGGCTGCGGCCGGTTTCCGCCGCGCGAGCCACCATACGAGCAGCGGATAACCAGCATACGCGTACAGCACGCCAGCCGCGGAGAACCAGAACACCCAAGCCGCCATCATGATCCTGAGGCGCGCCACCCCTCGTAACGCACCTGACTGGTGAGACGACCGCCCGTGCTGGCCGGAGGCTGCCGCAAGCTGGGGTGAATCGTGAGGCCGGTGGCGGCCTGGCGCCCGGGTTCAGCCGGTGCGCCCGCAAAGCGGGGAACCGTCATACGCCGGCAACCGACCGAGAGTCCAGACAATAGAAAGAGGTGCGGGTAGGTGAGCCCGCCCAGGAATGCTCCCGCCACTGCATACCCGGTCATGCCGAAGTTGAGCATTGCCGGCCATCGATCCTCGATGCCAGACCGCTCGGGGTGGTCGCGCGCGGCCCGCAAGGACCGTTGGTTCTCACCGAAGTTCGCCGCGAGCAACCCGAGCAGGAGGGCGAGCCCGATGAAGCCGGACTCGCCCAGCACCTTGAAGTAGATGCTGTGTGCCGAAATCCAGCGCAACGAGCCGAACGACCCGTCCGGCGTTCCGATGTAGTAGCGGCCGTACGCGGAGTTGAAGCTGCCAGCGCCGACGCCGAGCGGGTAGTCAAGGGCCATCTGCGTTGCTGCACGCCACGCTCGCAACCGTCCTTGCGCCGACGTGTCGTTGGACACGTCGGTATCCGTGACCCGGTTCAGATACGACGACGGAGACACCGCCACGGCCCCTCCCGCGAGTATTGCCATCAGCACGAGCGTGGCCAACTTTCGGCGGCTCAGCACGACGAAGTAGTAGAGAGCTGCAGCCGCGATGCCCAGTGTAGCGCCTCGTGACTGTGTGCCCACGACCCCAAGAATCACGGCGCCGGCACCTGCCAGCCCGAACAGTCGGATCAGTAGCGGGTACTTGCCGATCATCAGGAAGAAGGGCATCGGCATCAACGCGATCAGGCCCCACGCGAAGTCGTTGCCGTCGCCCATGAAGACGCCGGCCTTGAAGGCGCCAATACGGACGCCGGAGGTGAGCAGATCGACGTTGCGCGTGACTAGCACCAGCGCGATCGTGGTTCCCACCAGCGCGAGCCTGGTGACCCGCGAGCGCCGATCGATCGTGACCGCGCTCACCACGAACAGGGCGAAGTAGTCGAGGTGCGATCGCAGCGCGGCTGGCACGTAGGACTGTACGACGGCGTAAAGCAGCGAGGCCGCGGCCATGCTCATCAGTCCGAGGAGCATCTTGCCCTGCCGTGACGATGTCGCGACGCGCAGGCCGCCATTGGCCACGGCGGCCAGGAACATCCCGTACGCGAGCAGGGTTCCGATACGGGTCGCCCTCAGCACTGCGAACTCGTAGGCGAGACCGAGGTAGTCGACGATCAACAGCGCCATCAGCGCCCAGGCGACGACCTCCGGAACCTCGACCGCGGCTGCGGAAGGCGCATCCGCCACGGGACTTGCCACCAAGGCCATATCAGAGGACGCCCAGGATGCGCGCCCGGAACAAGGCGTCGCTCCCACTCACCCCTTCGTGGACGTTCATGCGGCGGATTGCGAAGGACGGATCGTCGGCCATCGCGTGGCCGCGCTCCATCGAGAACCCGACTCGAAACCGCAACGAGCGCGCACATGTGGCCACCAGATCATTCCAGCCGCCGTTGGGATAGCTGACCGATGTGACCGTTGTGCCAAGCTCGCGTTCGATGATGACGCGGGCGGTCTCGAGCTCCATCGCGATGTCTTCATCCGACGCCCTGCTCAGGATGCGGTGCGTGTGCCCGTGCGCGCCGAACGCCATCCCTCCCCGCGCCATTTCGCGTACCTGGTCCCAAGTCATGAAACGGTCGACGCCCGGCTGGGGGGCGCGTGGGCCCAGGAGGGCGGCGAGCCGCGCGGTGGCATCAGAGGGGGCGGCCTGTGCGTCCAGCTTCAGGCCGCGAACGCGCTCGACAATGAAGCACTTCTCCTCATCCAGCAGATCGACAAAAGGCTCCAGCCCGCACGGGCGCAGGGCCTCGACCAGCTCTGTTCGGAAAGACGGTTCATCGCGGAGAGCCTTGCCGGCCTCGTACAGCAGCATACCGAGGTGTTCCTGCCAAAATGTCTCATGTGAGCCAATGTAGTGCGTTGGCAGGAAGATCACCGCCGGCACCTCCAGCCGCTGCAGAATCGGCCAAGCTACGGCATAAGTGTCCGTCCACCCATCGTCGAAAGTGACTAGGCACGACCCCGGTTCGAACGGCGTGCCCGTGCTCAGACGCTGCTCGAACTCGTCGAGAGTCAGCAGGCGGAATTCCCTCTTCAGGAGGCGCATGTGCCGTTCGAATGTCTCCGGGGTCACGATGATGCCCGGATGTGACCATGTCTCGGTCCCCGCGGGGATTAGCCGGTGGTAGGCGAGTACTACCGCGCTCTGGCGGAGAGCCACGCGGCGTCGGGCCGCGAGCAGGCCCGTCCCGTGCAGCGCTTGCGCCACGGCCCATTTGCCGGACCGCACCACGCGGTCGCGGAGAGTGGCACGCATGACGGTTGGTCTCCCAATGCGCGTCATGTGGCCCGTGCCTCACCGAGCGTGCCGCGCGCCGCACCGTCGGTCAGGACTCCTACGGTCCGCCGGATATCAGCGTCCGAGACGAACGGATGCGTGGGCAGCGTCAAGATGCGTCGGGCGACATCGATGGCAGCCACGATTGGTCGCGTGCCCGACGCCTTCTGTATTTCGGCTATCTCCGCAATCGACTGCGGGTACGAACCGGTAGCGCCGATGCCGGCCGCGTTGAGCCGGGACATCAGCATCCGGCGCGCTCCTTCATTTGGAGCCATGAGCGGCAGGCGTAAGTACACCGGTGCCGCCCCCTCTGCTGGAGCGACGGGCGTCAGTCCACCTATGGTGTGAATTCCTCTGAGCAACGTGGTGGCGTGGTCGACCCGAGCCTGCGTGAACTCGTCCAACCGGCCGAGCATAGTTAGAGCGAGAGCAGCCTGCACCCGGGTCGGCTTGGCGACCGGGAAGTCGGTCGTGAACACGGTCTGTCCAAGCCCGAGCTGCGGCAACCGCTGTGGCATCCAGTATAGCCATGGCCGCAACAGCGCGAAATATGCCAGGGCCTTCAACGCCAGCGTACCGGCTGCCTCTGCGCTTTGAGGAGGCAGCTCGCCGATCTCCTGGTCGAGCGCCAGCGCGACCTCGTCTGAGCGAGTGACCACCACGCCGCCGTCGATCGCGGAGACGTTCTTGCCCTTGTCGAAGCTGAATAGTCCGGCATCACCCCAGGTGCCGGACAACCGCCCGTCGATAGACGCCCCCATCGCCTGAGCGGCATCGTCGATGAGGAAGACGCCGCGAGACCGCGCCATGCGGGACAGGCTGGGCAGGTCATTGGGGAGCCCGTAGAGGTTTGTCGCCACGACCGCGAGCACGTGCGCAAAATCAGCGGACTCCAACTCCCACCGGTCGTAATCCAGCGTCTCCGGCACGATGTCCACGATGCGCGGCGTCAATCCAGCCTTGATGACCGAGGCGGCCACCGAGTAGCAGGTGTAGGCGGGCAGGACGACTTCCGTGCGGGTGGCCGGTGCCATCCGGCGCATGGCGCGCAGCAGCACGGTGAGCCCAGCACGGCCCGTCGACGTAAGGTACGCGTGTCGCACGGACAGGCGTTCCTTCAGGGCGTGGATAAGGGACGCCGAAACGTCGTCTGGCGAGATGGTCGTCGCAACCCACCGGATCAGGTCAGTCACTCGAATCGGAGCGCCAGCGGGGGCGATATACCGGAGCATTGCAGGTCTGGTCACAAGCTGTCGGCCCTAAAGGGCATGGCCGGGCTGCTCGAGGCGTGATCACCCGGCGCTGATCACCGAAGCTCAGCAGAGGTGGCTAAGTACGTTTCGGCGTTCGGCTGCGGTTTCGAGGAGCAGCCGGGATCGCCCAATCGAGTGTTCAAGGTGGCCCTCTAACGGTTAGCGTAAATGGCTGAGCTGAGTGCTGCAGCATCGGCCGCGTGCGGGCTTACCCTCTGTTGCTTCGTACATTCTGCCTCTTGAGGTCGGCAAGCAAGCCACGCAAGGCGCAGTTGAACCGGTGATCCTGTGCTTCATACCAGGCTCGGGCGCGCCGGCCCAGTTCAGCGCGACCCTCCGGACCCATCGCGAAGAGGGTGGTCAGCTTCGCTTCGAGATCAGCAACGTCGATGTAATTGCGCATTGAGCGGCGCATCGGCTCCGCACGTGCCACTCGGACAAGTACCCCGCGGTCCAGCGTGACGAGCTCGTTCATCGGCGGCGCATCTGTCGTCACGACGACGGCGCCACAGCCCATCGCCTCGCCAATCACGTGGCCGTAGCCCTCCGCTTGAGATGGAATGACATGCACTTCGCAGTCGTTCTGCAACCGCCGAAGCTCGGCGTCTGGAATGTAGTCCGTTTCGTATCTCACATTAGGCAGCGGCGGTAGCGGCGGAGCTGCTTCGCCGCCATAGCGTCGTGCGCGGCGCACCACTGTGAGTTCCGGCCACTCCGGATGCCGTGACCATGCCTCTACGACGGCCTCGGTACCCTTGAGGGCACTCTGTCCTGACAGGTGCAGGCAGCGCAGCGGGCCGCGACGCTCGTGTCCGGTGATGCGCTTATCCGGGCTGGTGAATGCGATCTCCCTGCATGTCACGGGTAGCCCGCGCAGTGCCTGCACTCCACTCGGCGTTTTGCACAGGGCCATGTCGAGGCGCGGCAGGTAGGGGAGGTTCTCGTCGCGGAACCACTCCGGGTGCACAAACAGGCAGTTGATGCGGCCCGTAGGCAGATGCTCGGGGAATATCGATTCGATGAAGAAGTTGACGTCGAACCGGGGACGTCCGGTCAGTGCCGCCCAGCGCAGCGCAATCACGGATCCGGCTGTCATCAGCAGGCTGTGCGCCCGACTGCGAGCCCTTCGGTGTCGGCGTCCTTTGAAGGTGACCTCACAGCCGGCCCGCCGCAATGCCTGGCTGAGCACGTCAACGTCTGTCCCCAGGCCGCCGCTCTCCCACGCAACGATGTTCGCGCGAATCGCGCGTTGCCTGCCTGGAGGTTCCATCGGTCATCCTCTCGATCGCATCATGTGCCCGGCTTCGGGTTCGGTGGCGTCGTCACAGAAACGTCAGTCGGTAATCCGGCCGTCCGGGCGCGTTCGGACGGTCAAGCCCCTGTAGGGGCAACTCCCTCCGGCGCCGGACGCCGCGGATCTGATTCTTGTGCGCAACCGTAATCTCGAGCGCTTCCGGCAAGCCGTCACGGAACGTCGGTGCGAAGTTGTTCGCGTGCAGGTGCACAATCTCGAAGTGGTCCCGCACGCGCTCCATCGTTCGCTCGAACACTGGCCGCAACGGGCCGGTATCGTGAAACTCGATCGCGAGCCCGACAATGCGGTCAGCATAGGCGAGCACGTGCTCGAGAACGCGGTACTCCGTGCCCTCGATATCCATCTTCACGAACACGCGGCCCGAGCCAGCACGGTCGAACACGGTCGGGATATCGACCTCGACCGGCACGTCCTGACGATCGTGGATGCGTTGTTGGAAGTGAGTGGCCTCCCGCCCGAAGAAAGTCCGATAGTCCTGCAGGCGTTGACGGCGGCGCTGAACGTCGACCCATCGGAGCTTGCCCGTCAGGCGGCCCACAACCGCAGCGAAGTAGTGCCGACGGAAGACCTTCTCTGACACCGTGTGATCGTAGACGTGCACACGAATCGCCGGGTTGAGAGCGCGGACGTCCTTCTCGAACTGCCAGTTGGGCCCGAGCCCCATTGAAATCAGGACGTCAGCCTCCTTTAGGAGCCGTTCTGGAATCACATAGCCACCGTCGCTGTCTCCACCGACGCGGATGAGCCCGTCCACCACGATTGGGGCAAGCCATTCGAGGGATCGGCGAACCCGCACGTCGACAATGGTAGGGGAGGGTGTGGAGTGCGTCGTCATCGCCTTTGGCAGTTCGTTCGAAAGGTCCGGCCAGCGTCGTCCAGACAGGGTGTGCCTCGGGCGAGTCATTGGAGGATTCGGCGCGCGAACCCGCGGAGGCGGCGGTCTCAGGTTTACGTCTGAGAAGTGGTCGGTGATCCGATCCTAGGCAAAGCGTTCCTCGGCGACCATCACATTGAGTCTAGGTTCGAGGTCGAAGCCCCGATGCCGAAGTGTCGTCGAGACGGCGGGCATACGGGCGCCAGGCCGCAATTCCGGCCGCGAGCACCCTAGCCCGGGTCTGTTCTGACATGGCCACCACGCGGTCCCAGCCCGCGCAGCGCCAACTTCGACATCTTGACAGATAGCAGGCTGCAAGCCCGTGTTGGTGAACCAACCACGCACAGTGGTCGTGCTGGCCACCGCCACGCGCTACGCCGCTGCCTGCGTCAGGATGTCGTGCGAATGCACGATGTGAATGTTCCTCTCCCGGATCAGCATCACGATCCTCGTCAGCATGCGTGGATCCGACGCGTGGGAGCCTTCACGCCGATGCACCTCGGGACCGCGCGCGGGTGGCGTCGAGGTACGCGTTGCGTCGCCCAGCAGCGCAGAACAAACCGATGCTGAGAAGAAAGGCCGTCGGATCGGTCGCGCGGGCCGACTCGTTGATGGTCTTGCCCGGGTTTCAGACCCGGCCGGTGTCGCGCAGATGAACGACGTTGATCATCCGGTGTGGCGGCGGGTTACCCTCACCCTCCGCCGCTTCAGAAGATGGTGTAGATGAACGGAGCCAAGGCCGAACCCTGAGCGAAGACGAGCAGTGTCCCCACCACAACCATAACGACGATGACGGGCAGCAGCCACCACTTCTTCCGCTCCTTCATGAATCCCCACAACTCGATCCCCAGACTCATTTGGTCTTCCTCCTGAAACCCCGGTTGCTCGGCCACCCGCGCACAGCTTCGCCCTCTCGGCCACAGACGGTGGCCGGGGCCGGCGCTCCCAAATGAGCAAAGACCGCTCCCGTCGATGCCCAGTTCGTCAACTCGCTCATAAGTGACAATTTTACAGTCACTTAAGGTCAGCCATTGTTCCCGGGGTGCGACACCATCCCGAAATTGGTTTCCGAATCGAGGACTTTCTTCGGGTCGCCCAGAACCTTAACCAGTCAGCCCGCCCTCCGGGCTAGAATTCCGACGTGACGACGCGACTGTGGCGATGAGGTCGAGCACCGTGCGCCAAGGCGCTATGGCTGCGGCTCTTTGCTTCGTGTCGCTGGCGACACTATCGCCGACCGGCTCCCAGCCCGGTGCCATGGGAAGGTGCCTCTTCTGCAACCCCCGCATGCTCGCGGACGCGCTCGCGAATCTCCTCCTCTTCATTCCGATCGGGCTGGCGCTGCGCCTCGCGGGATTCCGCACCCGTGCAGTCGTCGCGATGGGCGCACTGCTTTCGGGCGCGATTGAGACTGTGCAACTGTGGGTGCCCGGTCGGGATGCGACCCCGATCGACGTCCTGACGAACACTGCGGGCGCCTGTGTCGCCGCGGTGGCTGTGGGCCACCTGGGGCGCTGGGTGGCTCCTCCTCATGCGCCGAGCGAGCGGCTGGCTCTCGGCGCCGCCGTCCTGGCGTGTGCCAGCTGGATAGCGACCGGCTATCTGGTTGCGCCGTCCTGGCCCGTGTCGGAGTACTGGGGCCAGTGGACCCCCAGGCTGGACAGCCTGGAGCCATACAGCGGGCAGGTCGTGTCCGCGTCAGTGGGCGACGTGCAGGTGGCCCCTCACCAGGTCACCAACTCGGCGCGTCTGCGTGCGGCGCTCGCGTCTCGCGCCCCCGTCCGCGTGCAGGTCGTGATCGGGCCGCCGCCGGCCAGGATTAGTTCGATCTTCAGCATCGCCGACGCCGAGTCCAGGCGCTTGCTCCTCGTGGGCGCAGCCTGGCAAGACCTTGTCTTCCGGTATCGAACGCGCGCGGCAGACTGGAGACTCGACCAACCCGATCTCCGGATCCCAGGGGCGTTTGCCACGCTGGCGCCGGGCGAGACGACGAGCGTTGTCATCTCCAGGCAGGCTCATGGCTACTGCGCACAGGTGGGTAGCCTAGAAGCCTGCGGCGCCGGGTATGGACCCGGAGATGGATGGTCGTTCCTCGTGTCTTCGGGCGCGCTCACACAGGAGTTACGTTCGATGATCGGGGCGATCTGGATGGCCGTGATAGTGGCACCCGTTGGCTACTGGGCGCGGCGCGGCATCCGTTCGGGCCTTGCCATGGCCGCCATGGCAGGTTGCCTGCTGTTACTGCCAGATCTAACCGACGCGAGGCCGACACAAACGCACGAGTGGGGTGGCGCGCTCGTTGGTCTGATAGGTGCCGTCTTCATAGGAAGGCAACATCGAACCCAGGTCCAGCACCCATTTTCTGGATTACGAACGACACCTTGAACGACGGTGCCAGGAATGTCCGATCACCCCATGTTTGACGCTGCTGACGGTGGACGCAGTGGCCGATACAATCGCTGCTTGATGCTACTATTCCGGCGCGTTCGATGAGGCGTGTGGGCAGTCTGTCGGGTGATCGCGCGACTGGCGCCAGGTATCTGAAATGGCCAACGATTTCAGTCTTGGCGGACGTACTGCCGGCTACGCAGGGGAACGAACCAGCTATGAAACTTGTCATCTTCATGCTTACGACGGCAGCCAGCCTGGCATTGGCCGGATTTGTCTACCAGCAGGCCATTGTGGAAGGGGGATTCGGCCCGGCGGCGATGGTTGGCAGCGCGGTTCTCCTGGGCGCGGTCCTCGCCCTCCTCGCGCTCGCCTATCTGAGTGGCACACGACACCGTGATCTGGTCGGCAAACTGCTGCTGGCTGGCGCTGCGACGGTGGTCAGCTACCTAGTCATGGATCTGGCCGCGGGTTGGATTCTGATCAAGCCGCTTTCGCCGCCCCTTGTTCCTGATCCGTACCGACATCATGCCCTGGTGCCGGATTCCTATTCAGAAATTCGCCAAAGAGACTTTGCTTACATCCAGCGCGTCAACCACCTCGGGTTGCGCGGCCGCGACACGACCGTGGAGAAGCCGGTCGGAACGAAGCGGGTGCTCATGCTCGGCGACTCGTTCACGATGGGGAAAGGCGTCGAGGACGACCAGACCTTTGCCGTCCTCGTGGAGGGCGGACTACAGCAGGGGCTGTCGGCCTGCGGCGGTGGCGTGGTGGAGGTGTTGAACGGCGGCGTCGACAGCTACGCACCCGTACTCTCTGCCATTCAGCTTGAGCGCGACCTGGCTCGCCTTGCTCCCGATCTGGTGATTTTGAACTTCGACAACAGCGATCTCATCCAGGAAGCCGCGTACCGGCAGCAGGCGGTTCGCGACGAGTCGGGCAAGATCGTCGCGGTGCCACAGGTGTGGCAGCGGTCGGCCTACGAACGGTTCCTCAGCTGGACGTCGCGCAACCTGTTTCTGACGCGGGTGGTGCTCGTGTATGTGAACCGGGCCATGGACCACCGCGAAGTCAGCGTCCGCCGCGTGGTGAACGAGGCCGGTCGCGAGCATTTTGCTCATACGCTGGAAGGGGACGTCGACCGCACCGTGCAATGGAACGACGTGTTTGACTCGATCGGGCGTCTGAGCCGAAAGGCGTCGTCGATCGGCGCGCAGTTCCTCCTTGCCACTTACCCCTGGGCGCACCAGCTCGGCGAAAAGGGCTGGGATCCTGGCCGCTATGCGTACATGCAGAAGGGTGAGCGAACGACCAACCTTACACAGCAGACTATCCGTGATCGTTCAGCGGCGCTCGGCATCGCGCTTTTCGAGGCCCTTCCCGTGTTCCAGGCCTATCAGGGCTCCGAGCCGCTCTACTTCGACTATGACCCGCATTGGACTCCTGCGGGGCAACGGCTCATGGCAGAGGGACTGCAGCGCTATATCACGGAGCATCACCTGCCAGGCTGGTGCTCCGCAAAGTGATTCGCGCTTGCCCGCTCAAGCACAGCGCCTGGTAATCGAGACTACGGAATGCTCCGCGCGATGAAGGGTCCCAGCGCCTGCGTCATGGACAGCGGCAACTTCCGCCATGTCCGGATCGCGAGCTGATACTTGGGATTGGTTGGGTTCAGGGCCGGGATGCCGGTGCGCGTCCGCAGGATGTAATGCCAGTACAGCTGCAGTGTTTCGGCGTTCCACTTCCTCTTGAACTGCTCGCCGCCAGAGTCCTTCGAAGACCGGCCCAGGTGATACGTCCGGCAGCCGAGTTCGCAGGCGTGCTTGATCAGCTCCCAGTAGAGGACGTACCCGACGAGCTGCCGCCGGTACTCGCCCCGCATGCCGAGCCACATGCCTTCGACCGTGCCTGCGTGCAGTCCGTCGAACGCGCCTGCGGCCGGCCTGCCGTTGGCGTCGTATACCACGCAGACGCGAGTGGCAGCGGGAAACGCGGCGGCGACGGATCTCAAGTAGTCAACGCGGTAGATCGGTGTGCCCAGGTCGCGCCAGCTCTCGGAAAGGACCGCGAAGAAGTCGTCGATGAGATCCGGCCCGAACCGGGTGGTGAATCCGTTCTTGGAGGCCCTTCGGATCTCTGCTCGCTGCTCGCGCTTGAACCGCCCCATGATCACTTCCGGATCCGGATCCAGGTCGATGGTCATGCTCACCTTGTGATCGGAGCACGGATAACGGTCGTCTAGCCTGTGCTGGCTCCGAATCTCCAGGTACTCGACGCGCCATTCGTCGGCAACTTGCGCCGCCGCATCGAGCAACCGTTGTTCAATCTCGTCGGATTCGCCAGCGGGCCCACCGTAGTTCACAAACGGCATTGAACAGGCGACGTTGCCGAACAGGAGGCTCTTGAGGCGGATCAGCGGGAAGACGCCAACGACTCGGCCCTCATCCTCGGCGGCCAGATACGCGGTCTGGTGTCCAAAGGCCTGCTCGTTGATGACCCGCCACTCCCAGAGATGGTAGAAGGTTGCCCGGCGGGAGCCGTGCACGAACGCATTCCATTGCGCCGCGTGTGCCGAGTCACATCGGAGGATTTGCATTTCGCTGGTCAACGCTCCTCAGCGCCACGAGGGCGCGTCAGCCCTTTGCGGCTAGGGCATCGAGCTTGCGCGCGACGAACCGACTGATGTTGCCAAGCGAATCGAGGTTCTCTGGCACAAGCTCCTTGTCGGCGATCGAAATGCCGTAGCGTTGTTCCACGAAGGACACCAGCTCCAGCAGACCGGTTGAATCGATGATCCCGGACTCGAGGAACGACTGGTCGTCGGTGAATCCGTTGCCTGCCTGCCCGAACAGGAAGTTGCCAACGATGAACGCTTTGATCTCCGACGCGAAGGTATCTGCCATGTGTGATCCCCTCTCTGACTTCCTGCTTCCCGGCCAGAGACGAGCAAGCTCGAATGCAAACTGTCGGCCATAACCAATGAATCGCTCGCTGGCACATAAGCCGCTGTCGCCTGGTAGTTCGTGGCCCGCAATCCACCCGAAAGGCACTTTGGTAAAAGGGAAGAAAGTCAGCTATTCTGCCGCATTTCCCTGTTCCCCACGGCAATCTGGGGACTCGTAGGGGAATACCCGGGGCTTTGGTGCAGGACCTGGGTCACCGTGCCGAACTTGAAATCCTTCAGTAGGCGGCCCAAACGACGCTCGGTCTGATCCAGATTGCAGTAGTGACGCTTCCGGGACAGAGGGCCGGCGTTCAACCGCGGCTGATCGGGATCGATCTCCCAAGGGTGCAGGTAGAAAACCGCCGGTCGCTGCTCTAGCTCGTTGAGAACCCGAATACCGCGGCGAGTCCACCAGTAAGGGAGGAGCCGGAAGTACCCCCCGCCCCCCATGGGCAGGTTCGTTCCGAGGTGGCGAACGGTCGAGCCCGGCAATTCCCACAATACCCCGTTCCGGCGCTGAATGCGGTGAACGCGCCTCTCCCAGGAGGGAATGCCGTATCGATCGTGCCGAATCGGATAGATGCTCGAATCGAAGGTGTACTCCTCGCTGATCAGGACGTCGAGCGCCCACAGAGAGCGTTCCGTGACCGAAAAACTGGGGGCGCGATACCCTCGCACGACCACGCCGCTGGCCTGGCCGATGGCCGCTCGTGCGCGCCGTAGGTCGGCTCGGAATGCGTCCGGGGTCTTGTCATACACCAGCCCGTGGTCGTAGCTGTGCGAAGCCAGTTCATGCCCCGCGGCGTGTATCCGCCGCACCAAGGTCGAAAAACGTTCCGCCACCCAGCCGAGCACGAAGAACGTGGCATGCACGCCAGCCTGTTCAAAGATGCCGAGGAGCCGCTCTGTGTTTCGGCAGACACGGCTTTCGTACGAGTCCCAGTCCGACGGCCGGACGATGTGGGCGAATGCGGAGACGTGGAAGTAGTCCTCGACGTCGACGGTCATCGCATTGACAATCGTGGGCATTGTCAGGATCCGCTGCGGACTAGGACGGTCTTCACCGTCTCGAGGATGATGAAGATATCGAAGGGCATCGACAGATGCTTGATGTAGAACAAGTCGTACTGCAGCTTCTCCTGTGCATCATCGACGCTCGAGCCGTACCGGTGCCGCACTTGCGCCCAGCCGGTCAGGCCGGGCCGCACCACATGCCGCTGGCCGTAGAACGGAACCTGGCGGGTCAGGCCGGCGACGAACTCGGGGCGTTCGGGACGTGGACCCACGAAACTCATGTCGCCCTTCAACACATTCCATAGTTGCGGCAGTTCATCGAGCCGCGTCCTCCGCAGGAAGCGGCCGACCGGCGTGACGCGCGGGTCGTTCTCCTGGGACCAAACGGCGCCGGTAAGGGCCTCGGCATCGACGCGCATCGAGCGGAACTTGTAGATGGTGAAGGGTACGCCGTCCTTCCCCACGCGCTGCTGGCTATAGAGAATCGGCCCGGGCGAGCTGAACCGCAGGGCAAGTGCTGACCCCGCCATGAATGGCGCGGACAAGATCAGAGCGATGCTCGCCAGCAGGATGTCCGACCAGCGCTTGATCACTTCCAGGGCGGCACTCTTTCGGAACCCGTCGGAGAAGATCATCCAGCTGGGGCGCAGGTTCTCCACCGCGATCTTGCCCGTGTACTGCTCGTAAACCGACGCCAGGTGATCGAAGCGCACGCCATCGTTCAACTTCATAGCGAGCAACTCATCCATGTTGAGCTTACCGCGGGCATTGGCTAGGCTCACCACGACCCGGTCGACTCGCCGCCCGCGGACGATTCCGGGAATGTCGCTCACCGTACCAATGACACCTGGATTGACTACGTGGCTTCCCACGAGTGCTGGGTCCGAATCGACGAACCCGACGATCTCCACACCCAGCTCGCTCCTGCGTTCGAACAACTCGCGCGCCAGCGTCACGGCTGCGCCGCTGGTCCCGACGATCAAGAGGCGTTCCGCGGGACGGCCGCGGATCGACAGCCATTCGAAGGCGATACGCCATCCGGCGATGAGAGTGATGATGAACAGAGTTGCCAGGGCAAATACGCCCCGTCCGATCACAAGGTCTGGAATGGCGTAGTAGACGATCGCGAGGATGACGGAAGCCGCGCCAAGGGCGCGCACGAGACCGATGAGCAGATCGCGACGATCGGACAGCGTTCGGAGATCGTACAGGTCGCCGTAGTGCAGGCACACTTGCAGGACGCCTGCGACCACGACGCCCCGAAGGGCCCAGGCAACGAATGCAGCCTCAGGCAGCTCGGGCATGCCCAGACGAAGGACGGCAGCTGCAATCACCGACAGCACGATCAGTACGTGCTCCACGAGCACGAGGGCGACTCGCCTGATGCTGAACGTGCCTGCGATGATGCGATACATGAACACTCAGCGTTTCACTTTACCGGATTCGCGGTCCCGTAATAGTAGGCGCCGCTCGCCGTGGGTTCGACGCCGTTCAACACCACGCCCAGAATCTGTTCCCTGCCCAGCGAGTCGATGGCCTTCTGAACATCCGGATACTGTGTCTGGCCCGCATGGACGACGAACAGGGTGCCGCCGACCATCTGGCTCAACAGCCGAGCGTCCGTGGCAGGGCCCACAGGTGGTGCGTCCACGATGACCCAGTCGAACCGTGTCATCGCCTCGTCCAGAATCCGCCGCATCCGTGGTGAGGTGAGGGCTTCGATCGAGTTCGCGATCGCCTCCCCGGCCGGGAGTAGCGTCAGCCTTGACGTAATCGGCACGAGGGCCAGCCGACGCTCACTGTCGGATCGCAGGGCCTGGCTCAGGCCGTTGACCTCGCTGAGATCGATGACGTTGGGAATAGAAGGCCGCCTGAGGTCCGCGTCCATCAGAAGCACGCTGTAGTGATACGACTCAGCCAGAACAAGTGCCAGGTTGACCGCCGTGAGCGTCTTGCCGTCTCCTGGAGCCGCACTCGTGACCAGCACGCTACGGAGGTTGTTGGCCCGGTGTGCATGATGCAAAGTGGCCGCGAGTCGCCGGAACTGCTCTGTGAGTGCAGGGTCGGCCTCGGGGCCTGTCGCTAGTCGCTCCCGCCACCGCGACGCAAAGCTGACGGCCCCTCCCGAGGGCACGGCCGACATCTGGCCGCTCTCGACAACGGTGGGCTCGGTCGCCGCCGGCAGCGTGGCGCGCTCACCACTCTCTGCGGACACGCTCCATGCGGGGGCGAACAACTGCTGGCGAGAACCCTCTGGAGTTCCCTCAGCGTCGTTCTCCGTCTTGTTGCGCCGAAGCGCTTCGGTCATTCGACTCACATCCATTACCTTCAAATGAGACTGTTCCAGAGCTTGAGAGTCCACGTCAGGTAACTGGCCAGCGCCGCGCATGCAATTCCGGCTACCGACAGGGCCAGACTGCGCTGCTGGCGACTCTTGCGATCCTCCGCGGTCTGGATCAGCGGAACGGACGCGAGCACCGGAAGAGCCAATACTTCAAGGACGTCCGCGTCGCTGCGGAAGCTCGCGTCCCTGATCTCAAGTAACGCGACGACGCCCAGGCCAAGAAGCAGGCCGATGGCCAATCCGATGGCGTTGACCCTGGCGCGAACAGCAGGCAAGGGATGCACGGGCACGGCGGCCGGATCGACGATGCGGAAGCGCTCACCAATATCCTGCGCCTCGAGGTTCATGGCGACCTGCGCGGCCGTGCTCTTGGCGAGCAGTTCCTTGTACGCCTGCTGCTGGGTATCGTAGTCGCGTGTCAGGGCCACCCACTCCGATTCCAAGCCGGGAACCGCCTCGATGCGACGTTGGTACTCAGCGATTTCGCTTCTAACGCGCTGCTCCTCCGATTCCTTGAAGGCAACTTGGCGATCGAGGCTTTCGACCTCGGCGCGCATCTGACGGAGGGCTTCGCGGCGGGCCGGGTCGGCCACGATGGGCGCACTCTCGGAGGGAGCCTGCCCCTGCGTCGCGGCCGCAATCTTCATCTCCTCCTCCGCTGTTGGCTCGAGCTCGGCGACGAGGCGCTCGGCCCGGACGACATCCGGATGATCAGCTTTGTAGCGTAGTTTGAGGTTCTTTAGAGTAGCGCGAGCCGTGGCCAGTTGCTGCTGCGCCGAGCCGACCAAGGCCGCATTTGGCCCCGCCGGTGAGGTCCCTGCAGACGTGACCAGAGGAGGCTCGCTGGCGGCCTCCCGATAGAGCCGCTCCAGCATCTGCTTACGATCGCGATCGCGAGCAAGTGACTCGACGAGGCTTTGCGCCTGAAGCTGGGCGTTCGTCAGGGCGTTCATGTTCGACAGCATCTGGGTCGGGAGTTCCTTCCCGTGCCGCTGTCGGAAATCTTCGAGCCGACTCTCCTGGCCTTCCAGCTTGCGCCGGGCCTCGTTCAGCTGCGTCTCGAGGAACCGATTCGTCGCGCCGGCCAGCGCGCCCCGGTCCTTCGAGTTCTGCTCGACGAACAACGTGCCGATGTGCTGCGTCACCTGCGCGGCGATGGTCGGATCGTCGTAAGTGAATCGGACATGAAAAGCTGAGGGCTGCGGGGGCTGGCCCCAGCGCGGGCGCGGGATCTCGAGATCCACACCGACGTGCCGCCGCATGTGGTCAACCACGTCCTCCAGCGGCTTCGTGCGGCGTGCTTCCTGGTACAGGTCGAACTCCTCGATCAGTTCCTCCAGGACCGTACGGCTCAGGACCTGCACGGTGAGGGTGTCGAGACGCCGATCCGTCTCCAGCGTGACGGTGGACCGCACGAAGGCGTCCGGCACCCGCTGGGGATCAATGGCGATCAGCATGTCAGATTGATACACGTCCGGTAGCGTAGAGGAGTACAGCAGTGCCACGAAGAAGGTGACGAGTGGTGGCAGGGCGACCAGCCAGATACGGCGCCGGAGAGCCAACAGGACCTCCGGTAACCCGAGTTTCTTCCCTGGAAGCATGATCAGTCCGTCAAACTGTCAGAAGGCCCCGTAAAGAGGCAAATAGAGAGTAATCCCGCCCCGCACCGAATGCCGACGAAAGCCCAGAGGAATTGTGTCTGGCGAGCCGAGCAGGTCGCGGAGTTGATGCTCATAGTGACTGTAACCGGCAAACACGCCGCCGTGCCGGAACCCGTACTGCAGCGTCACGGCAGCACTCTGCGCGTCGAAGGAGCCGGGCGCCAGCCCGAGCGCGAGCCCCCGCGAAATCTCCCCCGATATCACAAGAGTCGTCCGCCGCGCGATCAGTCCCGTTACCGACACCGAAACGAGATCGTTCGCGAAGGGCTCCAGCGCGATGCCGGCGAGGACGGTTACCCGTCGGCTGGCGTTTGCGGAGAGCGCCCAGCGCTGGGTCAGCGTGTAAGTCGCGATCGCCGAGGCCGTCGGTTCCACGTTGCCCGGAACACGCGCCAGGGGCGCGGACACGGGGAGGACGTACGTGGCGCCTGCTGTCAGGGAAAACTGGACCATCCGGATCGGCGAGAGGCGATACTCGTACCGGAACCCGGCATCCGCAGTCTGAGACTGTATGGGCGGGCTATCGAGCACCTCGCCAAACTCCTGGCCGACCCGATCGTAGCTGTAAGAAAACAGCACTCCCGTACGTGGCCCGACTCTCCACTCGTGACGGAGTGTCGCCTGACCGGTTGCGCTATACACGCCGTCGCCATCGATCGGCCGGCGACGTATCTGGGTGTACTGCACATCAGTTCTCTGCCGAGGCGTCCAGTTGCGGTACCCCGTCACGACGCCGCCCAGCGAGAACCACCGCTGGTCGGCAACGCCCGATGGTGGGCTGACGTCCGACACCGGAATCTCGTCGTCGATGACATCTCCGGGTCGGCCGAAATCCGGCCCGAACGCGCCGAACAGTTGCGCCGAGTCGTTCGCGGCGTGCAAGGCCAGGGTCACCGCACCGCGCTGGCCGGTGGCCAGATTGCCCGTGACGTTCAACTCGCCGCCGTCGAAGGCGCCTCCTGCGGCGAACTCGACGTTCCTGAAATACCGCCCGGTTGCCTCCAGTGAGCGCGTGGTGCGGCCCCTCCAATATCGAAATCCAGCTGCGACAGTGCGCGCGTAACCGTCGAGGTTGGTGCCAACCGGCACCTCGGAGGTGTCGGCGTTGTCGTCGTACCCACCTCCCAGGTCGAACCAAGCTGCCAACTGCTGCGACGACCGGGCCGAGTTGGGCGCCACGTCCCCGCCGAAGAGCCCGCGCGTGGACCCCGGCGGGCTCGTGAAGGTTTGCGCTTCCCCGTCGCAGACCATCGGCCAGACCATCAGACCGGCCGCCATGAGAACGCGGAGAAACGTATGCATGGCCACCTCGATCGTCACGGAACGATGATCGTGTCCCCGGGGAGCAGAAGGACGTTCTGATCGAGGTTCTTACCCTTCGCCACATCACGGTAGTTGAACTTCAGGACCTGTGTCTGCCCGTTCTTCGAGCGCAGCACCGTGATGTTCTTGGCGTCGGCGTACTCGGTCAGCCCACCCGCCAACGCGATGGCCTGCATGATGGTGATGGCAGTCTTGAGGTCGTACGTGCCCGGCGTGGTCACGCGGCCCGTGACGAAGACCTTGCGGCTGTTGATCGTTCGAACGACCACTGCCACGTTCGGATCGTTGATGTACTTCGTTGCCGCCTCCTGAATTTCCTTCTGCAGCTGCTCGGGCCTCAGGCCGACTGCCATCATCTCGCCAATCACCGGAAGCGTAATCCGGCCATCGGGCCGTACCACGACATCTCCACTCAGCTCGGCTTCTCGCCAGAAAACAATGCCAAGTACATCGTCTGGTCCGATGACGTAGTCGGATGGCATGGCGGCTGGTCCGGGTTGCGGATTCCCGACTGCCGACTGCCGTCCGGTGAAGGCAGGAGGGGCGAAGGTTGGCTGGGACGCCTGCTGAGCAAGCGTGCAAACCAACACGACCGAAAGAAGTGGGTGCTCCATACGGGTTACGAGAAGAAAGAGAACCGACGCTTGGGAGCTGGCGAAAGCGAACTGAACATCGGCCGCTCTGTCGGGTTGGTGGCGGGCACGGTCGCGGGCCCCTCTGCTTCGAGCCGGTTCGGATCGCGAACATCTCGCAACGCCGCCGAAGTCGTCTGCACCAGCGAGGTCGTGGCCAGCCGGTCGTCTGACAGGTCGAAATCCCGGCAGATCTCCTCGATCACGCCTACCGGAATCGGCTTTGCCTGGGCCGCAAACCCTCCTATCAGTGCGTTGTCGCTGAGGACGTTGATCGTGCGCGGAATGCCCGCCGAGGCCCTGAAAATGGCCAGCACCGTTTCACGCGTGAAGATCTCACCCGGTGAGCCGCCGGCGATTCGGAGCCTGCCCGAGATGTACGCGGCCGTCTCATCGATCGAGAGCGGCTTCAGCTCGCAGCGGAGCGCAACGCGCTGCTTCAGTTGCCGCAGGGAAGGATCGTTCAAGCGGTCCGCCAGCTCCGGCTGCCCGCACAAGACGATGTTCAGGAGCTTGGTCGTCGATGTTTCGATGTTGCCTAGCAGGCGGATCTCCTCAAGGAGCTCATGGGGCAAGCTTTGGGCCTCGTCGATGACCAGGCCCGTCAACCCGCCAGCGGCGAAGCGGGCCTCGACGTCGTGCTGGAGCTCCGACAGCAACCGTGTCTTCGAGCGAAAGGCCTCTTCGCTCAGGCCAAATTCTCTGGCCAGGAACTCATAGAACTCAGTCCGGCGGAGCGTCGGGTTGCTGACCAAGACGTACCGGCTGGGAGTGTCCCCGAGCTCCCCCAGAGCCGCACGGACCAACGTCGTCTTGCCCGTACCAGCCTCGCCCAGAATCAGCGTGAACCCCTTCGACGTTGCCAGCGCGTACCGCAGATGGCTCAGCGCTTCCCGCTGTCGCACCGAGAGAAACAGGAACTTCGGGTTGGGCGTGAGATCGAACGGAGGTTCCGTTAGTCCGTAGAACGCGCCATAGAGCGGGCGCCGCCGCCAGGCCCCGAAGGTATCGGGGGACTCGGCAACACTCTGACCTTGGGGGCGTCGCTCCTCGTCACTCCCGCCTCGGTAGAGGTCTGTGCGCCCGGGAATGCCCGGCGAATCGTCGGTGGTCATGGATTCAACTGACAATGCAATCCCCGATCCTGCAAGGGTAACACCGGAAGCGCATGGAAAGGCCATTGCGACACACAAGTGCCATATTTACAATATTTTACGGTGATTTCTAGAGTCGGAACGACGAGTGGGACTGCCGGTCCAGGGGACTCCGCGGAATCCATCGGTAACTAAAGTCGGCGAGAGAGCGGACTTCACAGCCGGCCCCTCTGGCCTGCGGCAATGGTCGTCATCCACCGCCTGCCAGAATTCGGCAGTGCCGAACCCGAGAGGCTTGGTACGGCAGGCCCGAACCCGCTGATTCGGACCCAGCCCGACTGAGCTCGGATGCGATAGTCTGTGGTCCGTCATGGCTCGACGGACAGACGACGTTCGCATCACTGGCGTAAGGCCTCTAGTTTCACCTGCCATTCTGCTCGAAGAGATTCCTGTCAGCGAGGGTGCCTCGAACCTCGTCGCCGACACCCGGCAGGCAATCGTCGACGCCATTGCCGGCCGCGATCCCCGGCTGATCGTGGTGGTCGGTCCTTGTTCCATTCACGATCCGCGAGCCGCGGTCGAGTACGCCGAGCGTCTCAAGCCGCTGGCGGACCGCTACGTCAACGAGTTGATCGTCGTCTTGCGGTGCTATTTTGAGAAGCCGCGCACCACCGTCGGCTGGAAGGGGCTCATCAACGACCCTGACCTCGATGGCAGCTTCCACGTGAACAAGGGGTTGCGCCTCGCCCGAAGGTTGCTGCTGGACGTCAACGAACTAGGATTGCCCACCGCCTGCGAGTTTCTGGACACGCAGATTCCGCAGTATATCGACGATCTGACATCATGGGCGGCGATAGGCGCGCGAACAACGGAAAGCCAGGTTCACCGCGAACTCGCTTCCGGCCTGTCCATGCCAGTCGGCTTCAAAAACAGCACCGACGGCAACGTTCAGCCAGCAATCGACGCCGTCGTCGTTGCGTCCTCCGAACACTGGTTTCCGGGTGTGACGAAACAAGGCGTCTCGGCGTTCTTTCACACCACGGGGAATCAGACGTGCCACGTCATTCTGCGGGGCGGCTCGAAGACCGGACCCAACTATGGGCCTGAGCACGTTGCTGACGTCGCCGACAAGCTCGAGCAGCGGGGTTGCCGGCCAACTCTGATGATCGATTGCTCTCATGGCAACAGCCAGAAGGATCCGCGACGCCAGATCGACGTGGCCACATCTATCTGCGACCAGGTGGCCGCTGGGTCATGGCGCGTGTTTGGGGCGATGATCGAAAGCCATCTGATAGGAGGGCGGCAGGACTATGTGGCAGACTCGGCACGCTATGGCCAGAGCATCACGGACGCGTGTCTATCCATCGACGATACTGAGCCTGTGCTCGATCGGCTCGCGCGTGCTCAGCGGCTGCGCGGCGCACCGACCTAGAGGCTGCCATATCAGCTAGCTGTGTCGCTCGCTCGACGTGAACAAGAGCGGGTAACACGCCCGGCGGACGGGTCTGAGACGGCCCATGCGAAAGCGCGACCGTAGTTGACGGTGCGGGGTCCGCGCGTCATTTGACGCGCACAAATCAGGCTACGGCAACCCACGGATGTACGGGGACCTACAAGACGCGGGGGAGCCGGTCAGTCACAAGCGGGTATCCCGGGCACACCCTGAACAGCCTGTCCGGTCAAGCTGAGCACTCGTCAGTGGCGGAGCGCTCCCGGATCTCTTCCCCCAAGGAAGGTCTCAGTATGGCGGCCACGAGGCTACCGATCCGGGGACTCCGCGAATTGCTCCGAAAGTACTACGTCGGGCTCAGCCACCGCGCGATGGGCGATGGCGTGCCCGAAGGGGTTGCGCAGTCGTGGCCGGTGTCGGAGGACCTCGACGCCTCTCTGTTTGCGCGCCCCGGCGAACTGAACGTCGAGCGATGCCAATCACGGTGCCAGGGGCCCGCCTGCGACCCAAAGGGGCCCATTGGAGAGGGTGATCGGCTGGTCGGCGGGACCATCGCCGCTCACGGTCGTGCCGCTGCCCTCATTGAAGCGCCAGTAGCCGCGCAGGCCCGGCTCGGCGCCGGTCAGCTCGGTGACCAGCGTGGCCTGCAGCTCACTGGCGGTGCGGACCACACTCCACAAACGCACCTCGTCGAGGCTGCCGTCATACTGCCGCCAGTTCGGACCCTCGCGGCCGAATTGCAGCGGGGTCGCCAGATTCTCCATCGCGACATAGGCCCCATTGTTGAGGCGGGCAACCGGGACCGTGACGCCGTCGATGTAGAACGTGATGCCGTCGGCCGCCGTCGGGCCCCCGCGCCCATCGTAGGTCGCTGCCACGTGATGCCAGCCCCCGATGAGGCCCGCCAGATTGATCGCGGTGTAGGCCGCCGCAGTGGCGGCGGCACTCTCGTCGCGCAGGTCCAGGCGGATCGTGTTGTTGATGATGAAGAGGCGGTATTCCTGGTTGGTCGTGTCCCCCCATTTGCCGAGAAGCTGGTGGCGGTTGGCCATGACGTCCGGCCGGATCCACAGCTCCACGGTGAGGGGGGTGTCGGCGGTGCCCGTCCCGAAACTCAGACCGTCGCTATCGCTGGCCACCCCCCCATCGTCCACCCCGTCAAAGTCCAGATAGTGCGGCTGGAGGACAACCGGGGTGTTCTGGACGGTCACGCTCACCACGGCGCTGCCGCGGTTGCCCGCCGCATCCCAAGCCTCCACCGTGACGGTGTGCAGGCCGTCAGCCACGGTGGTCGTGTTCCACGTCGCGCCGTAGGGCGGCGCCGTCTGGACCGTGCCCAGATTGACCCCGTCCACCAAAATCTGCACGCCGACGACACCCACCGTGTCGACCGCCGTGGCCGTTACGGCCACCACCCCAGCGACCGTCCCCGATCCCGGCTGGCTGATGCTCACTGTTGGGGGGACCACATCGGCCGTGGGCAGCAGGGTATGCACACTCTGAGTGGCACTGGTCTGGAGATTGCCGGCTGCATCCTGCGCCTGCACCACGAAGCTATACACCGTGTCGGGGGCCAGTCCGGTCAGGGACACCGCGTGCACGGTACCCACCGCGGGGCTGTCGACCTGGACACACGGACAGGCGCCCGTGGGCGTGTAGGTCACCCACGCCGTGGCTGCTTCGTTGGTCTGGAAGGTGACGGTCACACTCGAGGCCGTGAGATTGCTCAAGGCCAGATTCGTGATGTCAGGCGCCGTCACATCGGGTGCCAGGGGGCCGCCTGCGACCCAAAGGGGCCCATTGGAGAGGGTGATCGGCTGGTCGGCGGGACCATCGCCGCTCACGGTCGTGCCGCTGCCCTCATTGAAGCGCCAGTAGCCGCGCAGGCCCGGCTCGGCGCCGG
>Ga0268299_1001296_pt1 | contig 47392 bp, 38 predicted proteins | sample NOBtaG_FD_193484 | JGI IMG/M metagenome (GOLD analysis project Ga0268299, IMG submission 193484) | Activated sludge microbial communities from bioreactor in Nijmegen, Gelderland, Netherland - NOB reactor | ecosystem: Engineered > Bioreactor > Aerobic > Activated sludge | place: Netherlands... | reverse complement strand
GTGCAGGGGTGCACGGGTGCAGGGGTGCACGGGGGCAGGGTGCACGGGGGCAGGGTGCACGGGTAATCCGAGAACCAACCGGGCGCCGTGGTCGTCACAGCAGGTGATGCTCTTCACGCGGATGCACCTCAGCCGTATCGTGCCGGTGGTGGCCCTGCTTCTGGCCGCGGCCTGCAGCCAAGGCCCCACGGCGCCGACGGCACTGGATCGCGAGATTACGCTGTCGCCGGGCCAGCTGGCGCAGGTGGACGAGGCGGCCTTCGACGTGCGCTTCGACGGGGTGACGGGCGACTCACGGTGCCCGGCGGACGCCTTCTGCGTCCTGGGCGGCGATGCCACCGTGCACATCGCTGTCATCGAGGGCGCCTCGGTCTTCCCGTACGAGCTGCACACGGGGCCGATGCGGCCGGTGAGGCATGGCGACGTGACAATCGAGCTCGTGCAGCTGGACCCCTACCCGTTCAGCGCGGTCACGATTGAACCGTGGGAGTACCGCCTCACGATGCGGGTCACCCGGTAGATCCGGACGTCCGGGCACCGCGGCCGGGGCGGGCGGCGGCCGGTGACGCCAGCTTGCCGACCTGCGGCGGTTGTCGCTATACTTGGAAGTTCAATCCCCGTTGGGAGGTCGTTCAACGGTAGGACACCGCGCTCTGGACGCGGTTATCGGGGTTCGAATCCCTGCCTCCCAGCCACTTAACCCGTTCTACCCAAACAACCTACGAGCTCCGACCCTCTGGCGTCTCCAGATTGTCTCCAACCGCGCGACGGATCGGGCGGTTGTCGAGCAATCGGATCGTCGAGTCGAGCGACGCGGGCGTCAGGTGCGAGTACCGCTGCGTCATCGCCAGGCTCTGATGACCGACGAGCTCCTGCACCCCTCGCATCGGCGCGCCCTGCATCGCCAGGTGCGAGCAGAACGTGTGACGGAGGATGTGGACGCCCGTGGGTACCTTGGCCCGATGCGCGGCGTACCGCACTCTCGACCAGCAGCCCTGCCTTGTCAGCGGCGTGCCGTCGTCCTTGCACAGCACCCGCCGGTGGCGGAGGTGCCGATGCTTGCGGAGCGCCGTGGCCAGCCGCTCGGTCATCCCGACGTATCGGATGCGCCCGTTCTTGGGCGCCGTCAGCTCACCGTTCCAGTCCGAGTGCCGGACGATGATCTGACGCCGATCGAGATCGATGTCGGCCCACTCAAGAGCCACGATCTCGCCTGACCGCAACCCGGCTTCGCCGCCGAGGAGTGCGATCAGGTAGCTGCGCGGGTCGATCTTCTGCGCCGCGTCCAGCAACCGCTCGTACGCCTCGAAGTCGTGGAACGCGGCGTCCGTCCGCGTCACCCGCATCAGGCGAATCGAGCAGGGCATCTTCTCCAGCACGCCCCATTCCACCGCCTGCTTCAACAGCATGCTCAGAACGCTCAGCACGTTGTTGATCGTCTTCGGCGACTTGTCGTGCAGGCCCAGCTTCAATCGCTGCACCTGCTCGTTGCTGATCGCGTCGAGCGATCGGGTGCCGATCCTCGGGACCAGGTGCAACCGCAGAATCGACTGCTTGGCTGCGATCCCGCTCGGCTTCTGCTGGTTCGCGCGCGCGTAGCCTTCGATGAACCGCGGCGCAAACGCCTCCAGTGTGGGCACCTCCCTCCGAATCTTCGGGCCGGCGAGCAGGAGCTCTCGCTCCCGCCGCTCGGCCCACTCCCTGGCCGTCGTCTTCGAGCAACTCGCGCCCAGCTTGCGCCGTTCGCGGTGCCGATCCCCGGAGGCGAGCAGGACGCTGATGTCCACGTCCCAACCGCCGCGGGGATGCCGTCTGATGTTCACGCTCATCGCCGATCACTCCTTCGGCAATGGCGCGGACTTCTGGTCCACCCAGTCTAGCAGCGCCTCGGTGCGGAAAAGCACGCGACGACGGATGCGGACGACGCCAGGCAACTGGCGCCGTTCGACCATCGCGTACATCGCGCGCCGGGTCGTCCGAAGCAACGCGGCGGCTTCGTCGACCGTGAGCAGCACGGGCCAGGACTCGCCGTCGCTGGTCACGTGCGTGTGCCTCGTTGGCAGGACGTTCATGGTGAACCTCCAGCCCATGCCGCGATTCGCGACCGGGCGAGCGAACGTGAAAGGGATTGGGTCGTCGCGCTGCGGTGGGTGCGACCGTGCTGAGCGGTCGCGTGGTGTCAGCGCGGATGCAGGCGCTGGGCCGGCATCGAATGGGCACGCTGAGCGCGTGCCGCTGGACGGCCGTGTGGCCCGTCCTGACCGTCGCGTCGTCTACGCGACCGTGGTCTGCCGCACGCTCCGATAAGTGCCCAACGCGGGGCGCGCGGAGGTGCGGTCAAGGCCGCGTGGTCCGGCGGATGTGCGCGGGACACTCACGCGGCGAGCTTGCGAGCGGAGCCTTGACCGCGCCGAGCACGCCCGGAGAATCGCGTCTCGGAGCGTGCGTGTGGCCAGTTTGCAGTCAGAGGGCTCTACTTGGATGAACGCAGGGGGCGGCGAAAACCTTACAGAATGTTCGTGGTTCCCGCGGCGCGCTGGTGTCCCGGCGGATGCGGCCAGGCGGATGAACCCCGCCAGGGCTCCACGCTTCCGCAGCCACTTGCGACTTATCGCGCGCGGCACCGACATCGGCACGAGGGGCGTGAGCGACCCCTTGGCAGGGCGCGGGGCGTCCAGCGCGCGTCGGGGGTGGGGTCGCTCACGCCCCTGTCTTCATCTCTGTTCTGCGCGCGGGTCATGGGCGGCGGCAAAGAACGCCGCCGTGTTGCGTCCAGCTTGTTCGCTGCAACCTGCAGCAGCTGCGGGCCTTCTTGTAGCGTGAGGACGACGGGGATCGGCTCATCCTCCGTACTTGCGGCTCCGTGTACGAACTGGTTGGGGGGATGAAGCTGCCCCAGGAGTTCATCCCCCTCATGGTCTACCGTCACGACGTGCCAGCCAGGGAGGAGAGATGGGCATAGGCGTGCGAGAGGACCACGCACTCGACGGTGCCTCGGCCGCTCTGGAGCGCGTCGCGCAGAATCGATGACGTCACATCAGTCACGACGCTATTGCCAACCTCGAGCCAGCGGCGGTAGAGCGCAGTCAGGGCTGGCCCGCTCGGCATGCGGACGCTCGACGTGGGCGGGTCCATCCCGATCCGGCCTGGTGGTCGTCCGTCGCGCCGGCACTCGAAGCTTGCGCGCAGATCGTCCCGGTAGGACAGCGGCAGCGGACGCGCGAGCTGGTCGTAGACGGCCGCCACGTAGATGTCTCGCAGGGCCGCCCGTTCGCGCGGCAGCAGCACGCGGATCGTCCAGCGTCGGAGCGCCCTGAGCAGCTCCGCATGCCGTAGCAGGAACTGCCGGAAGTCCATCGGCGAGCCGTCAGCGGCGAGGAACACGAACACGTGGCGCTCAGTCTCCTGATCGATGCCGATAGGCAACTTGTCGGGGAAGTAGCGGACCGTCTGATCCTGCGCGTCCTTACGGAAGACTAGGCGCGGCAGCTCGTCGTTCTGCAGAGCGCCCCGGAGGAGGCACACGAAGTGCGCGTACTTGTCTCGCTCGGTGCCGAGCCAGAGGAACTCGCGCTCGACCAGGACGGCGTCGAGCACCATCATCCGTTCAATGGCACGGCCAATCGCAATGGGCTTCCGGTTGCGATTCTCCGGCTCGCCGATCGCCGCGTAGAGCGGCTTGTAATGAACGTGAAAGACACGCGTGCGCCCGGTGCGGCCAACGCGAAACGCCGTGGCGAACCGAGCGGCCAGCAGCCGTTCGAGGAAGTCGTGGACCTTCTGCCCGTGCGTGATGCCGGCGAAGGCGGCGTAGTGCCGGCCCATGAACACGCCGGAGTGCTGAAGCACCATAACGAGGAACGCGGCTTGCCGCTCCGTGAAGCGGAACCCCATCTTCAGGGAGCTGATGCGTGCCTGTGCGCGGTCTCTCGCGGGCGAGTACATCCTCTCGGCTCCTCGGGAGGCACCTCGTGTCTCCTGAGGAGATGAACGCAGCTGGCGGGAGATTCCTTACGAGCTAACCGCGGAGGAGCCGGTAATCCAGAGGCTTCAGGCAGCTTCAGGCCTCAGAGATTCCTCTGAGGCCGAACTGCGCGATGAGGTGCGGCCGGGCAGCCAAGAGTCGCTCAAGGTGGCTCTCGGGCCACATGAGAATGCGAAGGGCGTGGTCCTCCTGGTTGTGCTTCTCGATGAAGTCGACCGAATCCAGGGTGAACCGTCCCGACGTTGCGATAATCAGGTTTTCGACTCGTGGCGGTCCCCAAAGCGTCATCTGGGCGTGGAGGTTTGCGACGTCGGCTAGACCGACGCTTCGACCTTGCCAGTGCTTGCACTGAATGATCGTTCGATAGCGCCGGACGCCCATCAAGGCGTCAGTTTCAACCTGGACAACGGAAAGATCACGCCCACGATCCGCTGCGTGTGTTTGCTGCAGCCACTCGGGGTTCTCATACCCTGTGGTCTCCGAAATGAGCACGAAGAGCAAACGCTCGAAGTCCTCGTCGGAGAGCACCGACCATCTCAGCTTGACCGGCACGGGCCCAACAGGCTTGGAGGCGACGACATCGCCGAGATCGGCCACGGCGACCGGGAGTGGGTCGTGTTGTCCGTAGAGGTTCCGCACCAAATCGGCCTTCACGGCTGGCCAGTCCAGTCGATGAACGTCGGTCAGATCCTGCTGCATGCCGAAGTGCAAGTGGCGGTGGAGATCGCTCCACCGGGTCGGCCGTCTAGCGCTTCCGGCAAGCGTGTCGATCTCCGCAACAGCCTCCTTCAACCGGTCCCAGTTGTCGCCTGTGACCTGCTCGTTGGGAGCCTTGTCTGCGCCAGAAGTCACAAGCTCTCTGAGGAGGCTATCTATTGACTCGACGAGGTGCAGGACCCTTTCGCGGACGAGTGCCCGACGCTTCGCTTGGAACTTGAAGCGGTATTCCTGGAGCAGGCGCCCCTGCTCTTCGATCGTGCGTTCAACTCCAACATGCGCCTCGATATCACCGAGTTCCATAGCATCGAAACGCATCTGTGCGATTGAGTCGTAAGAGCAAAGGGCGTTGGCCAAGCGATGGCCGTCGATTGCCGGGAGCGCGTTCAGGATCTGCTCAAAGGCGAGGCTCAGCTCGTCGTATTCAGGCGGGCTGCCGAATGCGACCCCTTCGGGAACCATCGCCCTCAGCTTGTTCCACAGGTTCTCGAGCTTGGCCAGGTTGGCCTCAACGGCCTCGAAGAGCAGCAGGGCTTCTTGAAGTGTGGCCATACCGGTGGGACCGCTCTGTGATGGTCGTGTCGCGGGCAACTCAGGCGGTCCAGCGATTGCCCTAAGCCAAGTGTGCAACACGGCTCCGTTCGATGAGATCTTCGCGCAGATCGCTCAGCATGTTGAACACCTTCTCGGGCCCCTGCACCTCGGCCCTTGCACACTTCTCGATGGCCTGAATGGCTACTCCTCCAGCCGCCATAACAACACCTGCTTCAGGTGACACCAACGACGCGGGAATGGCAAGGGCCGCGCCGACGACAAAGGGAGTCCAGGATCGAAATGCGCGCGCGTACTTCGATTTTTGGAAGTCCAAGAACTCGCGGTGGAAGTCGTTGGCGACCCCCTCGACGCGCTCCAACAGCCGAACGGCGTCGTCGAGTTTGGTGAGCCGATTAACGGCTGCTAGTTCAACCGTGAGCACCTTGAAGGCCTCTCGGATCCCTGAGTAGGTATCACGAAGGTCAACGTAGTCCTCGACTGTCAGATTGGCGACGGCCCCGGGTAAAGAGGCGCGCGCTATCGCCGACAGCAGTGCACCCTCTGCGTCAGCGGTACTCAGAGGCACTGTCCGCAGGGCGTTCAGCGCGAACGGGAGTTGCTTGTCAGTGATGGTATCGATGCCAAGCCTCCGCGCCATGCGGGTAGCGACTCCGGACAGGATCAGTTCGCTCGCGTCCTCTTGGATGACGACGAACCGATCACCGGCGAGACCTCGGCCAAGGTCTTCGATAAGCAGCCCGTTTCGTGTCAGCTGGCCAACCACGAAGTCAGACAATTTCGCATCATGAACGAAGACGTGACCCGGAATCGAGACACGACCTCCAGATGACATTTCCACTGTCAGTTCGCGGCTGCGCTTGCGCCGATCGGACGCCAACGCCTCGAAGAACTGCGTCAACCGCGGCTCTTCTCCATATGCCACAGATACATCGTTGGTGGTCGGAGCAAGGCTCTCCAGGCAGCTCGGAATCGCATCCTGAAGTCTCAGGATGTCCTCGGAGTCGTCGGGACTGATGTCGTCAGGGACGATGCGATAAACGCCGTCGGTCAGTAGCAGTACCCGACGTAGCCACAATGCGTCCGGCACAAAATTGGGGTAATAGAGAACCCTATAGTCGGTCACTCGGCGTCCTCACAGCTCCCGTGTTCGAGCCTGCCCTCGATTCGCGTATCCGTCTCGCAGATCGAGCCTGTCCCCGCGTCTGGCTTGCTGAGCTGGAGTGATCGGCTCCATGGCCGGAGCTTCCCCCAGTGCCTACAGTGGCTTGGACATCAACCGCTCGATCGCCAATCCGACTAGCCTGTCGTCGAACAGCTTGCGCTTTCGCTGCCCAGCGGCGCTCCCGCCGGGCCAGCGAACGAGGGCCTGACGGATTGAAGGCGTCGTCGGCTCGGTGCCGTTCAACAGCAGCCAGTCCACGGTCGCGAGCAACTCCATGCCGAGAGGCGACTCAAATCCGTCAATCACGGTCGATGTTCGCTCCAAGGCGGGCAGGAACGCCGCGGCCTCCTCGGTGGCCAGGAAGGCTTCGAGGCGCTCTCGCTTGTCGTCCTCGAACCAGATCAAGTCGAGTGGTCCAGCGTCGCTGAGGCGCTTCTGGCAGTGCAGGTAGCTGCCGTCCAAACCGTTCAGGAGATGCCTCAGGCGATCGGCATAGGGCCCGTACTTGTTCGCGACGAACTGGAGCTTCAGAGGGTCATCCAGACGGAGGCTCAGAATCGAGCGATGAAGGAACCAGGCGAGCTTCTGCACCTCGAGGTTCGTGCACTCCAGCCCGAGCACGGCGTAGCGTCTAATCAGTTCAGCGATGAGCGCCCGCGCCGGCGTAAGCTCCTCGACGCCTTCCCTCTTGGCGGTGTTCTGATAGTCGCTCGTAGGAGCGAACACGAGGACATCGACGTCAGGGATCTCGCCCGCAGCGGCCTCGATCTCGCGCCGCACAAGACCCCAGTCCAGCCCACCGTTACCACACCCAAGCGGCGGGAGCGCAATCGACTGAATGTGCTTCTCTCGGATCACCCGAACCAGATCGCGCAGCCCCTCCTGCACCCATTCGAGCTTGGAAGGATTCCGCCAGTGCCTCTTGGTCGGGAAATGAATGACCCAACGAGGCCCTACAAGCCGGCTATTGGCGACGGCAAGGACTTTCCCCACCTTGATGCGTCCGGCCTTCGCCTCCCGCTCGTATTCCGCAGAGGCCTCCGGATAGCCCTCTTTGAACATTAAGGCGATGCCCTTGCCCATCACGCCAACCTCGTTGACGGTGTTCACGAGGGCGTCGGCGGGTGCGTCGAGAAGATTACCTTGGGCGTACGTCAGCATCAGAAGAACCACTCCGGCTTCGCGGCTACGGCAAGCTGGATACTTGCATTTTGCACCAGATCCCGGACGTTTGCCTCCTCTGCCGAGGTGTAGCACGCGATGCCAGTCAGCGCTGTCACAGGCACGTGTTTGTGAGCCAACGCCTCGGCCTGGTACCTCTCGAAACTCTCGACATCGTCGGCATTCCGCCTCTGGAAGTTCCGCGCCTGAAGCCTCGGCCAGGGCACCATCACTGGCAGGTCGGCGACATTCGTCGAGAACTTGGCAGTCTGCAGGTATGCGTGGCGGTCTGAGAACACGAAGGCCACGCCCTGCTCGGCCAATCGCGGCAGGGACGACACCACGATGACGATCTCCCTCTTGGGCCGCTGCGTGATGCCATTGTGGCCGGTCACGATGTTGAGCAACATCGGCGAGCACGGCGTGAAGTAGAACGGAACGTAGTCCCCGAGACTGCTCCCAGGCGGGACCGGGACTATCCGAGAAGACCGCTTCGCGATCAACTCCGGGTTGCCGATCTGCACGAAGTTGGGATCCTGGACGGGCGAACTACTGCAGTGCAATCCGTTGGCCAGAATCCACGCCACGTTGCTGATATGCGTGATCCGGAAGATCCGAGCGCGCTCAGGCGTCAGCTCCGGCATCACGGGCATCAGTAGTACTCCCTGACGTACCGGTACGCTCGGTCGAACAGGTCCTGATCCTGATGCAGTCGGTACTTGAAGAGTGTCTTCCGAAGCGCCAGCTTCACCTCGCGCTCGCCGGCGTGTGTCGCCTGCCAACCAGGGAAGCGGACGACACGCACGATCTCGTCGATGTCGCTGACGACGCGCTCGACGATGATGGGAGTGTCCTTGTTCTTAGCCTCCTCGAAGAGCTCAGTCAGCGCAGCCCTGCCTTCGGCTTCCCGGTCGAGGGGTGGCGCGGTCCGTTCCGTCGACACGACCTCGCGCGCCAGCTTCAGTAGTTCCTTCAGGAACTCGACGCTCGTCAACAGACCCTGCTCGTGCCGCGCCTTGAGCGCTTCGAGCCGTTCGCCCAGCTCCTTGAAACGCGGGTCGTTCCCGCGCTTGCGCAGCCAGCGCGAGATTTTGATCTCGATCTCTTTGCCCTTCTTGCCTGGGTCGGGACCGCCCAGGACGGCCTCCAGCAGATCGGCATCCAAGACCAGCGTCTCGAGGTCGTCGCGAACGGCGTCCACGTGGACGTGCTCGTGGATCAGCTCGATGGTCTTCGGTCCCAGCGCGTGCCACAGCAAGCGGCCGGTGCCGGTCGACGGCTTGACCGACTCGTATACCTGCGTCAGCCAGCGGTAGTCCGTCTCATGCCCCGTCAGCACCGGGTCCGGCGAGATGGCCTCCCAAAGGCGCGCGAGGTAGCTGTAGTCGGCCGCGAACTGGTCGCGGACGTCGTTGTTCGGCAGGCATGTCTGCGCGGCGACGAGGCCCTCGTAGCCCGTCACCGTTCGGTCAACGCCCGCGAAGTAGGCCAGGCACTTCTGCACGGCCTCGGGCAACCGGCTCATCAGCTCGCTGATGTTCCGAATGACCCGCGTCATTCCTTCCTCGTCGAACTGAATGGCCTGCGCCACATCGTCGAACACGCCGAGGTAGTCCACGATGAGCCCGTGCGTCTTTCTCTCGCCGTACGGCCGGTTCGTGCGACAGATGGCCTGGAGCAGCGTGTGGTCCCGCAGCGGTTTGTCCAGGTACATCGTCTGCAAGATCGGCGCATCGAAGCCGGTGAGAAGCTTCGACGTGACGATGAGGATCTTCAACGGATCTGCCGGGTCGCGGAAGCGATCGAGCAGCCTCTCCTCCGCGTCGCGATCGCGGCGCCAGGAAGCGTACTCGTCCTCGCCGCTGTTCACCGTCATGACGATGTCCGAGGTCTCGGGCGGGAGGAACTCGTCGAGCGCCTTCTTGTAGGCGACGCAGCTCTCTCGGTCGAAGGTCACCACCTGCGCGCCGAAGCCATTCGGCGCCACCTTCTCCTGGAAGTGCTTCGCGATGTCGGCGCAGGTGCGCTGGACGCGCTCGGGCGCCTTCACGAGCACGGCCATGCGCGCGGCGGTCTTCGCCAACTGGTCGCGGTCCAGGTCGCTCAAGCTGCCGGTCAGCTCCTTGAATGCCTCGTCGATGGCGGCCTTGTCGATGTGCAGTTCCAGCAGGCGCGGCTCGAAGTGCAGCGGCTTGGTGGCGCCGTCGCGGATCGACTCCTCGAACCCGTACCGGTTCATGTAGCCGGCAGCGTCTTCCTCGGCGCCGAAGGCGTAGAACGTGTTGCGGTCGGCGCGGTTGATGGGCGTGCCGGTGAGACCGAAAAGGAACGCGTTTGGCAGCGCCTCGCGCATCTTCCGCCCGAGGTCGCCTTCCTGCGTGCGGTGGGCCTCGTCCACCATCACGATGATGTTGCTGCGCTCGTTCAGCACGCCGCCAGCCTCGGCGAACTTGAAGATCGTCGTGATGATGATCTTGCGGCTGTCCTGCGTGAGCAGGCGCTGCAGTTCGGCGCGGCTGTCGCCCTTCACGAGGTTCGGCGTGTCGGCGGCGTGGAATGTGCTGGAGATCTGCGTGTCGAGGTCGATGCGATCGACCACGATCATCACGGTCGGATTCTTGAGCGCCGGGTGCAGCCGGAGCTTGCGCGCGGCGAAGAGCATCAGGAGGGATTTGCCCGAGCCCTGGAAGTGCCAGATGAGGCCCTTCTTCGGGTGGCCGGCCACCACGCGCGCGACGATCTGGTTCGTGGCCTCGTACTGCTGATGTCGCGCGACGATCTTGATGCGCCGCTTCCTCTTGTCTGTAGCGTAGGCCGTGAAGTTGGCCAGCAGGTCCAGGACGATATGCGGACGCAGCATCGAATCGACGGCGTCGCGGATACGCGTCAGTGCAGGCGTGTCGTGGTCGGCATCGATGCGCCAGGGACCCCACAGGTCCAGCGGCAGGCCGATGGAGCCGTAGCGGAACTCCTTGCCCTCGCTGGCGATGGACACCACGTTCGGCACGAACAGCTCCGGCACGTTCCGTTCGTAGTCGTCGTGGATCTGCGTGGCGGCGTCGAACCAGCTCTGGCTCGCGCGCACGGGCGTCTTGGCCTCGATGACAACGAGCGGGATGCCGTTGACGAGCAGCACGAGATCCGCCCGCTTCTCGGTGGCGCCGGCGCGGACGGTGTACTGCGTGGTGACGACGTACTGGTTCCGTTCGAGGTCATCGAAGTCGATGGGGCGGATGGTAACGTGCTCGCCATTCTCGCCGAACGGCATCGAGCGCTCGCCGGTGAGCCAGGCCGTGAATTCCTCGTTTGCCTTCACGAGCCCGTCGCCGCGGACGCCCATCAGAATCGCCCGCAGCCGATACAGCACATCGTCCGCTCGGTCGGGTTGCGCGGCGATCTCGGGATTGAGCCGAAGCAAGGCCTCACGGACCTGACTCTCGACGAGCACCTCCTGCGGCAGCCGGCCGAGATTCTGCGGAGAGAGGAAGTGCCAGCCGAGGCCGGACAGCGCGCCGCGATGACGCGCGAGGCCGGGGCCGGCGGCGGTATGGTGCGTGATGCCGCCGCACAGGCGATCGCGGACGAAGGCTTCGACGGTGTTGGCCTCGTTGAAGGTCATTGGGCACTCAGCTCGCCGAGCTGCAAAGCAAGTCCCCGTGCAGCCAAAGAGCTTCTTCGGTCGATTGCCGCCAAGGCTTTCTCCGCGTCCTCTAAGAGATCGGCTCGTCTTCGTTGATCCGCTAGGGGCAAGTTGGGCACTCTAAGCCGCCTCACGTCGAGAAGCGTCATGCCTGCTTTGGCAGTGGCCTGGTTGAAGAAGGCGACTTGGCGCTGACCACCTGGGCCCGCCAGTGCATGCGCAATGAAGCGGCCGTCGAAGCGAAACTCAAGTGGCCGAATCATTGCGATGTGTTGGCTAATGAATGCCCGCTCCTCAATACCACTCGCAAGGGCCACGAGGCCTAAACCGGCCTCGCCAGTGATGCCCAAGAGCACGTCACCCTCGCGTACCTGCGTGCGCTGTGCCTCCGCATCGACTGGTGCGACTACGCGTTGAACGTCTCTCAGATTGAGCGCTATCGTGGGCGAGTTTAGGTTTCCAACTCGCAGGAATAGATCTCCTTGGGTCGCATAGAATCTCGACCAGCCGCGGGAGCCGCTTGTTAAGAACGAGATGCAGTCTTCAAGAGGAACTGTCTCCGCAGCATCATCGAACAATTGACGTCGCAGTGCGTCACGCGCAGCCATCGCAGCCGCGGCGGCAGCTCGCCAAGCATCCGCGCACCCGCGCCAGCGGCCGAGGGCATTCGAGAGCCGCGACTGCTCCACCAGCGGCGGGAGAGCGAATTCGAATCGCGCGAGACTGTCCCAGTTCGTCCTCGGCGACAACGAGCCCGCCGACGTGCCGACTGCGTGATCGAAGAAACGGTCGCTCTGGCAAATGAACGGGAGCAACTCCGGAAGCAGCCCGTCGCCTTTCGGCTCGAAGACGTAGATATCGCCGGAGCAGATACCGTCGAAGTCGGCCACAGCCACCTTGCGCTGGTAAGCGCGACGCTTGCCGAACAGCACCTGGCCGGCACGGAACACGTTCGTGAACGTTGTCCCGTTCGCGACGTGCCCCCAACGACGGATGCGGAGATCGCCGGGCTCGATGTGCTCCAGGCCGACGTACCGCTCGAATCCGTCGCCCTCCGGATCGGAGGTCCGCTCCCGCACGAGCTGCACGACGTCGCCGAACGCCACGCGTGTCCAGCCCGTCTTAACCGACATCGACGACCTCTTCCGCCACAGTCGCGTCCAGCGTTTCGATCAGCTCGTCCATCTGCTGCCAGAACTCGCGTCCGCTCTCGTCGAAGGCTGCCCAGGTACTGGCGAGATCACCCTTCTCATCAGACGTCGTGGCTCGCACGGGTTTGACATAGCGCGGTATCGCCAGCGTCGCGCCGTTCGCGAGCACGTCGTCCACGCTGGCAACCGCCGCGAAGCCGGGTTCGTCGGCAAACGCGCGGTACGCGGCGAGAATGCGCTGCTGGTGCTCTGGCTTCAGGAAGCTCTGTGCCCGTTCGCGCGCCACGTCGCGGACGGCGTCGATGAAGAGGATCTTCCCCTTGCGCGTCTTCGGCTTCGTCGTCCGGCAGATGACGATGCAGGCTTCCATGGGGGAGTTGTAGAAGAGATTCGGGCCGAGGCCGAGGACGCACTCGACGAGGTCGGCTTCGACCAGCTTCCGGCGCATCTCGGCTTCCTCGTTCCGGAACAGCACGCCGTGCGGAAAGAGAATCGCGCAGCGGCCGGTCTTCGGGTCGAGGCTCTTCAGGATGTGCTGGAAGAACGCGTAGTCGGCGCGGCCCTGCGGCGGTGTGCCGAGGAAGTTGCGGCCCCAGGCGTCGGCCTGCCACGCCTCGCGGTTCCACTTCTTGATCGAGTACGGCGGGTTGGCGAGGACGACGTCGAACGTGCGCAGGCGGTCCCGGTCGGTGAAGAGGGGATGGCTGAGCGTATTGCCCGTGGCAATCTCGAAGTCCTCCACACCGTGGAGCACGAGGTTCATGCGCGCAATGGACGCCGTGACGTGAATCAGCTCCTGGCCGAAGAGGCCCAGCGTGCGCGCGTCGCCGCCGCGGCGCTTCACCTCGGCGAGCGACGAGATCAACATGCCGCCCGTGCCGACCGTCGGGTCGTAGATGCGCTCGCCTGACTGGGGCTCAAGCATCTGCGTCATCAGGTGTACCACGGTGCGGTTCGTGTAGAACTCCTGCGCCGTGTGGCCGCTGTCGTCGGCGAACTGCTTGATCAGGTACTCGTAGGCGTTGCCCAGTTCGTCTTCGGGCACGGCCGTGAGCCCGAGCGACTGCTGCGAGAAGTGCTCGATGAGGTTCTTGAGCGTCGCGTCGGGCATCTGCGCCTTGTCGGTCCACGACGCGGTGCCGAAGATGCCGGAGAGGCGCTTCGCGTTGGCCGCCTCGATGGCGCGGAAAGCCGTGACGAGCGCGCGGCCAACGTCGCGCGAGGCGTTGCGCACGTCCGTCCAGTGCGCGCCTTCGGGAATGCGGAAGCGGTCGTCGGCCGTGGCGCGCGCGTAGCCCTTGTCGCCCGTGTCGGCGAGCGCGGCGGCGTGTTCTTCGTCCCACACGTCCGACAGGCGCTTGAAGAACAGCAGCGGGAAGACATACTGCTTGTAGTCGCCGGCGTCGATGAGCCCGCGCAGCAGATTGGCCGCGCCCCACAGATACGACTCCAGTTCCTGCTGGCTCAGGTGCCCAGCGGCGCGACTCACGACAGCCAGCCTCCCTCGGTGAGCACCGCGCGCAGTCGGTCCTCGGCCGCGCGCGCCTCGGCCACCGCCTGCTTGAAAGCGACAACGGCTTCGGGGAGCGACGGGATGTCTTCACCGACGGGCGGCATCACGTAGCGCGAGATGTTCAGCGTCCAGTCCTCGGCTTCGATGTCTTTCAGATCCACGACCTTCACACGGTCGGGGACGTCCGCGAAGGCGCGTACCCACGCGACGATCTCGTTGGCGTGCGCGGGGTCGAGGAAGTTCTGCGCGCGGCCCTTGCGAAACAGGCTCGATGCGTCGGCAATCAGCACCTTGCGCTTCCGTGCGGCGAGCTTCGTGCGCCGCAGGACGACGACGGCGGGTGCGAGACCCGTACCGTAGAAGATGTTCGGTGCCAGGCCGATGACGGCTTCGATCAGATCCTGTTCGAGGAGCGCGCGGCGGATGCGCCCCTCGGCGTCCTTCCTGAACAGCGCGCCCTGCGGCAGCACTACGGCCATGCGACCGGTTCGTGTGGCCATGGACGCCACCATGTGCTGCCCCCACGCGAAGTCGCCATAGCTCTCGGGCGGCAGGCCGAAGGCGGCGCGGCCCCAGGGATCCGCTTCCCACAGGTCGCGGCCCCACTCCTTGAGCGAGAACGGCGGATTCGCGATGACGCAATCGAATGTCGCCAGACCGCCGGTCGCCGAGTCCGTGAACGCGGGACTGCGCAACGTGTCCTCGCGCACCACCTGGAAGTCCTCGATGCCGTGCAGCACGAGGTTCATGCGCGCGATGGACGCGGTGGTGAGGTTCTTTTCCTGGCCGTAGATCTTCCCGAAGAACGTGCGCGCGTCGCCGCCGCCGCGCTGCACGTGCTCGATGGCGCCGAGCAGCATGCCGCCCGTGCCGCACGCCGGGTCGTAGATGCTCTCGCCGGCCTTCGGGTCGAGCAACTCCACCATCATGCGGACGACGGAGCGCGGCGTGTAGAACTCGCCGGCCTTCTTGCGCTTGGTGACGTCAGCGAACTTGCCGATCAGGTACTCGTAGGCGTCGCCGAGCGCGTCCGTGCTGACGGCCTTATTACCGAGCGAGACCTCCGACAGGCCCTCGAGCAGGTCCTTCAGGATCTCGTCGGTCAGCATCTCGCGGTTGCCCCAGTCGGCGGCGCCGAACACGCGGTAGAGCGTGTCTGGGTTCGCACGCTCGATCTCGCGCATGGCGTGCGAAAGCGCCGCGCCAACATTGGCCGGGGTCTCACGCACGTCGCGCCAGTGGCAGCCTTCGGGGACAGTGAAGCGATGCACCTCGGGGAAGTCGACCGGATCCGCATCCCCGAACAGCGCCACGGCGTCGGCTGTCTCCTCGTCCCAGACGTCGGAGATGCGCTTGAAGAACAGTAACGGCAGGATGTACGCCTTCCAGTCCGTTCGATCGACGGCGCTGCCGCGGAGGATCTCGGCGCAGTTCCAGAGGTGCTGTCGAAGGTCGGGGCTCATGCTTCAACGACCCTCGTCGGCCGCGCCGGTCTTGGCGAACAGCCCCTGCAGCTCTGGAAAGATCGGAGCTTCCCGATTGGCTTGGAAGTACACCTGATTCCCTCGGACCTCTCGCACCACGAGACCAGCCGCTGTCAGCTGCTCCAACTCCCGCTGAGTGGCGCCCACAGCCGTCCCGGTGTGGCGGGCCAGCTCGCGTAGGTAGAACGCGTCGTCCGCATGGCCGAGCAGCCAACCGAGCACACGGCGGCGTGTGCTGCCGAAGAGCACGGAGGCCGGGTCGAGTGGCTGAGCGGTGACAGCTGTTCTCAAGTCGGGTGCAACCGTATCCGAAACGGGAACAGACGGTCAACCGTTCGCAAGCCCGGCAACCCGGCTGCGAGAGTTCCGCCCTACGGCGCTGCCGGTGGCTTGATGACCGCCTGCCGGTGAACCTGGATCGCGGCCGAGATGTTCATGAGCAGCGGCTTGAAGCCAGTGAAGTCGATCTTCGACGCATTGGCGGCAATCACGTGTTCGGCGAATGCGGCTTTGCCGTACTGCGTCTCTTGGTCGATGTCCTTCGCGGAAGAGAAACTCTTGCCGTTCAGTTTGGTCGCCTTGATGGCGGCGTCGAAGAGGTCCTCGATTTCCGTTACAGCCCCACTGGGTCCGAACGGCGTGGGCACTGCGTAGAGATTCTTGAAAACATGAATGAACGGCTCCGACCCGTCCGATGACACCTTGAACGTTTGCTTGATCTGCTTGCGGATCGGGGGGCCGCCGCTATCGTTGTCGTAAACGACAACAACCGGCTCGACGAGCCCTGGGCCGAAGTGCTCCGCCTCCTTCTTGTAGCGTGTCATGAAGGTGTTGAGTGAAGCGTATCCTCCAGCACCAAGGTCGAGTAGTCGCGTGGTGCTCGACTTCGGGTGTTTGTAAATCCTGACCTTCAACACGGTCTTCTTGTTCTTGATCTCGGCCAGTTCGGGGAAGTCAGCGGCGAGGCGTCGAATGGCGTGGGCCAGGTAGACATTGTCAGTGTGCCCCTCACATAGGATTACGGGCTTCAGTGGAGCATAGAACGTCGTGTACAGAAGAAACTGCCGATAGACAGCTTCTCGCGACGAGAATGCGCGCGCGGAGGGCCTGTCGCGAGCAATCTTGCTATTGAAGACATCGACACCGTCGATGAACCCAAGCATCCCGTGCAACTCTGGGCGCGTGCCGAGCCGCTTCTCCATCACGGGCTTGCCGTCTTTGATCGCGGAGCCAAGAACTTCGAACTCTCCGGTCGTCACCAGCTTGTGAACCATCGCCCTAACGTCGTGTCGATACCGCTGCCGAACACCGACCTTGTGGTTCACGGTCAGGCCAGTCACCTCCTGACGGGAAGTTCGGTACATGAACCGCGTTTTCTTCGGATTAATCGTGAAGCCGCTGCGGGTCACGATGTCGGCGAGTGCATCGCCAGGAACCCAGAGATGGGCCTCCGGGGCTTCGTCGCCGACGGGCTTCGCGATCTCGGGTGGGAAGGCTTTCTTGTTCGTGGAGAACGTGAGGTCGTCGGCGTACCGGGAGTACGTGCACCCGAGCTGGCCGGCGAGCTTCACCAGCCGCATGTCGAGGACATGCGCAACCAGGTTGGAGATGACCGGCGAGCATGGGCTGCCCTGCGGCAGGGTGTGCTCATGGCAGGCAATTTGTGCGATGGCGGTGGCGACAGACTCATGAAGCGCGAAGTCGCGGTTCTTGATCAAGAACCCTCGGACCCGCCCGAAATTTATGGACGGGAAGAAGTTCTCGAGGTCGATGTTGAAGACCCAGCGACGATGACGGTGCTGACGGGCGTTGGTGATGATCGACCTGTCGCGCTTGAACCCGTGGGCCGTTCGGTCTTCAAGGCCGCGGGTCTTCTCAATCTCTGCGAGACAGTCCTGGAGGAGGTCGGCCAGCTGCCGCTGGAGGTTCTTCAGCTTCTCAGTCGGTGCTTTGATGACGCGCTGTCCGCCCGTTCGCTTCGGAATCTCGAAGGTCGTGTACTTGATGGCCGCCGGGATCTTGTAGACGATGTACGAGACGGATTTCGGCTTATAGCCGAGGATATCGGCTAGAGCGCTGAGCGAACTCGCAGCCTTGAGCGCGGCCAGTCGGGACATGTGCGCACCAGAATGAAGAGGGACCCACCGGTACTCCTACGCGATAGTCATCGAGCCGCACATCATCACGCATCGACATGCGACCCGTTCAGCAGCGAGTGTGGCATTGGCGTCAAATGCCGCGAAGCGCGGCACAAAATCTACCGATGAGTCCGCCGGAACTCTACCGTGAACAGAATCCCTTGGGCAAGAGGCAGTATCCGAGGATCGTCGGTTGAACGACCTGGTCGTAGACGTGGATGTCGGACACGTTCACTTGGATCCCGGCTTGGTCGAGCGTTTCGAAACGAACGACGATCACGACAAGAGCTTGAGGCGCCTCATGATTGATGTGCGCAAGGCAGCCTGAACTGCGCTTCGCGTACGAGACGGATTCTAGGTTTCCGACGCCGACAGCCTTCGCCGGCCGGAAGCCTGCCTGCGCTATAGGGTCGAGATTCTCCGCGGGCGTCACGTGAAAGAAGACAAGCGGGTCGTCTTCAAGTTCCGGTCGAAATAGGCTGTACCCGTTTGCCTCAGTCGGCGGGATGTACTCCCACTGCGGAATGCGCGACGGCACCGTCAGATCATGCCACTGTGAAGGAACATCTGTTCCGGGGCCCCCGGCAACCGTTTGATCGGTTGCCTCCCCGTTTGCGCTCCGACGATGTAGAGGATCTGGACGTTGATCGAGGCCAGCAACACGGACCTCCTCTCGCCTATTCGTCGGTGTCACGCTCGGAGCAGCTCCCGTATCAGCAGCACTCCGGCGACGTCGACCCTTTCTTTACCAGAGTCAAGCTTGTGTCGGGAGGCCCGACCCGTCTCCAGAATGTCTCCAGAACGGCAGTGAAAACGGGAGGAGTGGAGGGGACGGCAGTGAACGAATCGGAGCGCCGTAACCGTCTGTGCCTCAGACGGTTAGAACCAGAAGTCCAGCGCCATCAGCCACTTGGGAAAAGGCCTCTCTCCGAATTCGAATCCCTGCCTCCCAGCCAGCCTAACTCCTTGCGCCTGAGAGACTTGTAGCTTTCGCGGTGTGGCAATTCTTCGCCCTTGCCCAAATAGCGCCCAAGTCGTGCCCCGGGTGCTGGAGCTGCACGGCTCGAAGTCGGCAAGGACGGCTCCGCGAGCGAGGCCGCTTGGCGCCTCGCCGAATGGGTCCAGTCGGGGCCGGAGGTACGAGTGAGCGTCAAAGGTCGAATCCCTGCCACTCGGTGACGCCATCTCGCGACCCGAGCTTCAGTTAGAGCCGTGACGCTGCCCATTGACGGTGTCGTTGTCTGCGGACTGCCTCCCGAGTCGTCACCCAACGCGAAGGTGACGTAGGAGGTGCCGGTCGCCGCAACATCGATCGCGGTCGCGAGGACGTCGTGGTGCTTGCCCGTGGCCATGCTCAAACCGGTGCCGCACCTGGGGAGAAGCCGGAGGAATCGAGTGGAAGGCAGTGCACGAACAGAACGCTGCAACCGCTGGTGCACTCTTAAGAAGCGGGCGCAGTGCTGCGCAGTGCGCGATCCAGATCGGTCCACAGATCCTCGACGGACTCAATCCCCACGCTCAGCCGCAGCAGCGTCGGCGGCAGATGCTCTTGACCCGGAACAGCAGCGCGACGTTCCATCGTGGACTCGACCGCTCCCAGGCTCGTCGCGTGCTGGATCAACTGCACCCCGGCACACACCGCGTCCGCAACGGCGGCGTCGCCGCGCACGTCGAACGAGACGATCGTCCCGAATCCCTTGAGTTGGCGTCGCGCCGCCTCGTGCGTCGCGTGGCTTGCCAGGCCGGGATAGCGCGTCCGCACGACGTTGGGGTGCCGTTCCAACCGCTCGGCCAGGATCGTTGCATTGTGCTGGGCCCGCTCGAGGCGAATGGCCAACGTGCGCACGCCGCGCACGGCGAGGAACGCTTCGAGAGTACCTGGTGTGGCGCCTGTGAGCTCTCGTGAGTGGCGCAATGCCGCGAGCAAGCCTTCGTTACTCACCGTGACCACACCGCCGAGCAGGTCGGAGTGTCCACCAATGAACTTCGTCACCGACTGCACGGCCACGTCGGCGCCGAGGTCCAGCGGACGCTGATTGATCGGAGTGGCGAAGGTGTTGTCCACGCCGAGAATCGCACCACGCTTCCGCCGCGCGGCGCAGATCGTGTCCAGGTCGCCGACGGTCAGCAACGGATTCGACGGAGACTCCAGCCAGATCAGATCCGCTCGGCTGCAGAGGTCGACCCAGCGTGCGGTGTCGGCGACGGCGACGCGATGTACCGTCCACCGACCCCGTTGCTGACCGGCCAGCGCCAGGCCCGCAACACCTTGGTAACAGTCGTCGGGTAGCGCCACGACTGAGCCCGCGGGCAGCTGATCGAAAACAGCCGCGATGCCTGCCATGCCAGACGCGAACGCGACGGCAGACCCACCCTCGAGGCCGCCAACGATCTCCTCCAGCGCCTCCCAGCCCGGCGTCCCGTCGTCGCGCGAATAGGCGCGACGGTCGCCCAGCACGAAGTTCGAGGCTGGAATCGGCGGCACGTTCAGCGGCGAGCCCGGCCGCCGATCGCGTCCTGCCGATACCAACCACGATTCGACCGAGCCATGGTCGCTGATGTTGCCTTGAGTTGCCTTCATCGAGGTCATTGCTTGACTCCTAGCTCGGCGTCGTCAGCTTCATGATGCCCAGGCCGGCAATGATAAGGGCTGCCGGTAGGACGCGTGCAAGCGTCAACGGCTCGCCGAGGAGTCAACGACCTCGGGCAAGGACCTCGTCGATCTGTTCCACGGTGCTGCGCGCCGTCCGGCCGACGCCGATCAGCGTGGCGGAGGTATAGCCTGTCCACTCGCCATACCCGACGAGCCACAGGCGTGCCTCCTCGACCGCCCGGGTCCCGCTCACGCGCACTCCACCGTCGTCGACAATTCCCATCGAAATCGATCCCGAGGCCGCGGCGGAGTATAGGCCGCTGGATCGTTCGCGATCGCGGCTGGCAGATCGTCCACCGCCACCATGTCGGAGATGGCGAGCCGGCCACCGGGGCGCGAGGAGGCGGTAGGCCTCACGGAAGACCGCGGGCTTGTCGGGCGCGAGGTTGATCACGCAGTTCGACATCATCACGTCGATCGACGTGTCTTCGACCGGCAGCTGCTCGACGGTGCCGAGACGGAAGTCGATGTAGTCCAGGCCGACCTTCGCGGCGTTGCCGCGCGCGAGGGCGATCATCTCTGGCGTCATGCCGACGCCGACCACGTGGCCAGTCGGCCCCACCTGCCGCGCGGCCAGGAAGGCGTCGAAGCCACCGCCGCTGCCGAGGTCGAGCACGCGCTCGCCAGGCTGGAGACCCGCGATGGCCTGTGGGTTCCCGCGGCCGAGGCCAAGGTCGGCGCCGTCGGGGACCGCCGCCAGATCCGCGTCGGTTTAGCCCAACCGCGTCGATGACGACGCGGTCGGCTGCAGCAACTCGAACTGCCACCGCCGCCACAACATCCGCCCTGCCGCTTCTGTGTGGCGACGGCGCCATGCGCCTCACGGACCGTCGATGGAATCTGTTCTGCTGTCGTTGCCTGCATCGCGCCTCTCCTGTAGAACGCCTTTGCCTCCACAGACGGAGCACCCTCGTGAAGGACGCAGACTGGATCGATTCGGGCGAAAGGTTGTCACTCGAAGCTGCGTTCAAGATCTATAGGTGGGTGTCGCGTTGAAATCGCTGGACCGACCGGGTGCCGAATGAGAGCCGAGGTCCGGAGTCGGTGCCCCAATAGTGCCAAACCTGGGGGAGAAGCGGGAGGAATCGAGTGGACGGCAGTGCACGAATCGGAGTGCTATAACCACTTGCCCTTCAAGCGGTTAGGTTCGGAAGTCCTGCGCCATCAATCACTTGTGAAAACGCATGGCTCCGAATTCGAATCCCTGTCACGCAACAACTTGCGGCCACACGGTGTCGTGGGAGAATCCCTGACTCTCCGCACGCTTGATTGACGGGGTTCGACTTCCGCTCGTCAAGCCGCAGAACCGTCTCCACGATGTCTCCATGGTTCGGGCGTTCAGCGACCAACAGACTTTGCTAAACTCTGTTATTGCGAGGAATGCGATGAACGTGTCATTGACGCCTGAGCTGGAGCGATTCGTCGGCGAGAAGGTCGAGAGCGGCCTCTACAACAACGCCAGCGAGGTTGTGCGTGAAGGCCTTCGTCTGTTGAAGGAGCATGATGAGGTGCGACTCCGCTGGCGGGAGCAGATTGAGCGCGGCTGGCAGGAGGCCCAAGCAGGACGGGTCGTCGACGGACCCGTAGCGATGGCGCGCATCAAGCAGCGCGTGACGGCCCGCTCGAAGAAGCGCACGTGAGCAAGACGTACCGCCTGACGGAGCGAGCCGAGGCGGACGTGGAGGCTATCGCTGACTTCATCGCTGGCGACAGCGTCGACGCGGCGGTAAAGGTCGTGCTCGCGCTCGAGGATGCGTTCGGGCTGCTTGCGTCACGACCCGGCATCGGCCATGTGCGCCTGGATCTGACCGAGCGGCCCTTGAAGTTCTGGAGCGTGTACTCCTATCTGGTGGTGTACGACCCGAGTGGCGATCCATTGACCATCGTCGCAGTGCTGCACGGCGCACGCAACGTCGCGGAGATCCTCAAGGATCTGGGCTGAAACGGACATCGGCGCCGTCGAAACGCTCGAACGGTTGGAGTCGATCGGCTCCGCGCCGACGCCCGGGTGGCCGTAGACTGCACCCTCTCATCACATACTGGCTTCAGGCCCAGTAGCCGCGGCCCCGCCGAGATCAGTCTGCGTCAGCCTTTCGTTTGCACAAAGCAACGAATGTCGTGACGTTATGAACATGTAAGAAGGGTCGGAGCCCGTGATGGCCGATGCTCTTGCGCTTCTCGGCGGGACGGCACTCTCCGAGCTGCCCCTGAGGCCCCGCGCGCTACTCGGATTACATCGATCTGGTCCCGACCCGAGCTGAACCTGCTTGGCCGATGATGACGGCCTTGCCGGAAGTGCTGAGGGGACTGGAGGAGCACGAGTAGTCGTCATGAGCCACGATCGCAACCAGAAACGACGCCGATATCTGGCCGCTCGGGCGGGAGCTGCAAACCCTCGACGTCGCCGGACGGGAAGGTGGGCGGGGCGGTCGGGCGGTCTACCCATGGCAGCGTGGGAAAGGGGATCGATGCACGTTCCCGACGATAATGAGGGGGCGTCTTCCCGAGACCTGGCTTGCCATGCCACATTCGACCGCTCTTCTGGCTGCCGTGCGGGCCGGCGCCCCGTGGCTGTCCTGCGCGGCGCTGCTCGCCTTCACCCTCGCATCGACGGCGTGCCACGATGCCGCCGACACGGAGTACTTCGCGGCCCTTCGCGGCGACGAGGATGGGTCCACCTACGACCAGCGCATTGATCACCTGGATCGCGCCATCGCCCTGGCCCCCGATCGCGCGCAGTACTGGGAGTCGCGCGCCACGCTGCGCATGGATGCCCGGGCCTTCGACCAGGCCCTCGCCGATCTGGACCAGGCCATCGCCCTCGGCGATCGGCCGTACCTGCGCTTTCTTCGCGGGCTGGTGCGGTGCCAGCAGGGCGAGTGCGAGGCTGGCGTGTCGGACTTCGATCGGGCCGTCGCGGAGCAGCCCGGGAACGCCCAGTTCTATCGCGGACGGGCCCTGGCCCGTCTGGCCGTCGGGCGGGTGAACGAGGCGCTCGACGATGGGGAACACCTGGTCCGCCTGGCGCCGCAGGTGGGGACGTCGTACTACGCGCGGGGCGCGGCGCTGGCGGCACTGGGTCGACACGCTGAGGCCATCCGCGACTTCAGCGAGGCGCTCCGGCGCATGCCCGAGCTCGTGTACCCGCTGGCCGCGCGAGCCGATGCCTACGATGCCGTCGCGGACGCCGCGCGCGCGGCCGCCGACCGCGAGGCCGAGGCGCTGAAGCGCCGCGCTCGGGCGCGGTGTGCCTACTGCGTGGACCCCTTTCGCTGACCAACGCTCGACGATCGCGAGGGACGGTCGTCGGGCCGTCCCTGCCGTCAGCGGCCGCCGGCCTCGTCTTCCCTCAGGCGGTCCGTGTCTCCAGCAACTTCTTCGGGTCGGCTGCGGCATCCCGCGTCTGCTTGCCGCTCCGCGGCACGGTCAGGTTCGACGCGGTCCGGCCCGACACGCCCGTCACCGGTTCGCTGCGCCTCACGCGCGAGCGCGACGGCACCCTCATCGAGCGCACGTTCCGTGCGCCGTGCGACGTGGGGAGTGGCGCGGCCCCTGTGCGGGCTCTGAAGCGACACCCCGCAGCATACACCTCGACACGGCCCATCAGGCGTTCGGGTTGTGACCGTTTCAGCCATAGAATTGAGGCGTGCAGCAGGCACTCGGAGACACGATGACACGTCCGCATAACGCAATCGCGCTTCTCGCAACGACAGCGGTCCTCCTGACCACGGTCGTCGTTGGCGCGTCGCAGCAGGAAGCCCCGTCCCCTGCGTCTGGCACTCCAGCAACGATTCCGGCATCGGTTGTCGCGGCCGCGGAGAAAATCGCCAACGATCCACACGTCCTGGCGCTGATCAAGGAGCAGAGCACGGATGAGGCAGCCAAGGCACGATGGCATCAGTTCCTGGAACTGGTGCGCATCCCCTCGCCGCCGCGCCAGGAACATCTGAAGGCGGCCGAGATTCATCGCCGGGCCGTGAACGAATGGGGATTCTCTCCGGAAGAAGTGATGACGCGCGCGGACGGGGTCATCGCCGCCAGCGATACCAACCTCGTCGATGGTCTTCCGGTCTACAACGCGTGCGTGGTGATCAAGGGATCGTACTCGAGCCGGGCTGACGCCCAGCAGTACCACGGCCAGTTTCCCAAGGTGCTGGTCGAGGGGCACATCGACGTCGTCAACCCCGAAGAACTGCCGAAGTCGGGTGACCCCGCGATCCGCATCAAGCTCCAGCCGTACGCACAGCCGGTGGTCGCCACGCCCGAGGAGTTGGCCGCGATCCCGGACGAACTGTCGTTCGATGCCCGGGGCCGGGTCATCGAGAACGACAAGTACGCCACGGCCAGTAAGGTCTTCAAGGACGCCAAGGACGCCGAAGCCAATGGCGGCGTGCGGATCTACGTTCCCGGCTACGGCGACATGATGCCGAGCTCGTCCAACGCGTTCGTCCTCGCCGCCGCGATGAAGAAACACAAGATCACACCGGTCTACGACATCTGGATCTGCGGCACCGCCGGAGAGGAGGGCAAGGGCAACCTGGCCGGCGTCAAGCAGCTCTACGGCTTCGACCAGAAAGCCGGCACCGGCTCCAATCCCCTCAACATCGTCGCCAACTTCGGCCTCGAGGGCGGCGGCATCGTCAACTTCGTCGGCAGCTACCGTTTCGAGATGAAGTTCAAGGCGCCGTTCGCGCGCGCGAACGGTCCCAGCGCCCCGGCGGCCATGGCCGCGGCGATCGCGAGGATCGCCGACCTCAAGACGCCGACGGACCTGAGCGGCGCCGGCGCGCCTAAAACCACCTACACCGTCGGCCGCGCCAGCTGTGAGCCGCCGACGGCCCCGGGCCTGGGTGTGCCGAGCTGCTCCCTCGAAGTGGACATGCGCTCGACGCGCAAGGAGACGCTCGAGGACATCCGAAACGCCATCGAGCCCACGTTCCAGGCCGGTGCGTCCGCCGAAAACGCGAGGCATGGCCTCAAGGATGGGAGCAATGAAGGTATCAGCCTCGAGCTGATGTGGTTCGGGTTGCGGCCGGCCTACGTGGCGGAGAGCGTGGACAACGCCGCGGTTCACGCCGGACTCCAGGCGGGCCTCCAGCTGGGCGCGATCAAATCACCGATGGTCGGCACCGGATCGGGCAGCCTGAACGACAACGTCCCCGCGCACACCGGCGTCCCGACGTATCAGTTCACCCTGGCGTCCTCGGCGGCCGGCGCAGGCGGACATGCCTTCTGGGAATGGGGCACGCGCGGCGCGCCCGCCACCGAGGTGGCCCGCATGCATCGCGTCCTCACGGCGGCGTTGATCGTGGCGGGGTTCCACGCGGCGGACGGCACGGTCGTGCAGCCATCCGTCGGCCCGATTGGCCACCGGACCCGAGACGTCGTCCGATAACACGGAGCATCGGATCATGAAGCGCCTGATGTGTTCGCTCGCCTTCGTCCTCATCGCCGCCGGTGTGCCCGCCTTTGCCCAGCAGTCAGGAGGGGTGCGCGTCGAGTTCCAGGGGCCTGGGGGCCACAGTTTCGGCGCCTATGGACGCGTCAGCGCCCTGCATGCCGCCGCCCGTGCCGTCCTCCTGATGCAGGAGGCCTTGCCCGCCGGCAGTTTCCAGATCACCAACCTGACCGGCGGCAACTCGGTGAATGCGATCGCGTCGGACGGTCTGATCGAACTGAAGTTGACCGCCGGAAGTGCCGACGCCTACGAGGCGCTCGTGACCGCGGTGACGAAGGCCGCGGCCGACGGCGCCGCCGCCGAGAATGCGTTTCGCGGCGTGAAGACCGGGGACCTGACCAGCGGCGCTCCGGCCACGGTCAGGGCCAAGGTCACGCGATTCTGAGGTGGGGCGCGGCGGCATGACCTGATCGCGTGCCTCAGGGCTCAGCGGCCGTCGCCGTGAGCGTGACGGTCTTGCCGCTGCGCCACACTTTCACGGAGACCGGATCGCCGGGGCGCAGCCGCGTCAGCGCCGCGTTGAACGCGTCCAGGAACGCCGGCGTGGACGACACCGGCACGTCCTGCACCTCGATGACGATGTCGCCGCCCACCACCATCGAGAGCGCCCCGATCGTCGCCGGTACCGTGCCCTCACGCAGGCCGAGCCGATCCGCGAGCGAGCCGGTGGCCACCGATTGCACGAGCAGGCCCGCCGCTCCCGGCAGGTGGAACACCGGCGCGAGCTCCCCGTCGATGAGGACCGATTCCACGCCGAACCAGGCACGCCGCTGGTCGATCATGAGCTTGCGGACCAGGTTCCCCGCGACCGAGAAACCGGGCCCCGTCGCGGTGCCGTCTCTGGCGAGCACGTGCGTGACGATGCCCACGACCTCGCCGTCGAGGTTGAAGAGCGCGCCGCCGGAGTTGCCTTCGAACACCGACAGATCGGTCTGCAGCACCTCGAGGGCCGTCGCGTCCTCGAGCACCGCGCCGGGCGGCACCCGCCGGGCGCTGATCCAGCCCACGGCGAGCGAGTGACCGGCGCCGTAGGGCGCGCCGATGGTGAACACCTGGTCGCCAATCTCGAGCGCGTCGGAGTCGCCGAAGCGGGCCACGGCGGCGCCGGACGGCACGTGCGCCAGCTGCAGAAGCGCCACGTCGGCAAACGGCGCCGAGGCCAGGATGCGGGCCGGCACCGGATCGCCCGTCGTGAACCGCACGGTGATGGTATCGGCGCCGCTCACCACATGGGCCGCGGTCAGCACCTGTCCGTCAGCGGAGACCAGGACGCCCGAGCCCACCCCTTCTTCGACGGTGGCAGCGGCACCCGGATCGGCCGTGACGACCCCCGAGGCCTCGATGAGCACCACGCTGGGGTTGACGCGCTGGAACACCTCCCGCAGCGACTGCGCGGCCGATGGCGCCGGCTGGACCAGGAAGATCCCGGCCACCAGTCCCGCCACGACCCACGTCGGCGCTGCCTCGGGGAGCATCATCTGGTTTGACGGCCGTTCCAGAGTCGACGGTTCGCCGCGGTCCGGACCGACGCCGGTCATCTGACGCGCCCCAGTCGCGGTGACCCCGTTCTCCGCCGGATGTCGCACTTCACGGTGCTGGAGCATCTCCAGCACGTCCAAAGGATCTGCCTCATGCCGTGCCCGAGCCCCGTGCGCTGCCACTCGTCTCGTTTCGCGCTCGTTCTCCTCGCTTCCGCCTGCTGCTTCGTCGGCGGCGCCGCGTCAGCCCAGGTCCAGAACGAGAGCCGGTTGTCATGGGCCGCGACCGGCCAGGTCGTCGACGTGGCCCGCGTCGACAACACGATCTATGTGGCCGGTCCGGCCACCCTCGGGGTGGCCCTCGTCGAGGCCGACGAGCCGTTCGGCGTGGTCGATGCCACGACGGGGACACCGACCCCATCGGCCTTCGAGATCTCAACCCCGCGAGGGGGGTCCGTCAACGCCGCAATCTCGGACGGGGCGGGTGGGTGGTACGTGGGCGGCACCTTCACCCGCATCTATAACGGTGGTGGCGGCGGGTGGTCTGGCCTCGCGCACCTCGTGCCGCCCGGTGTGGACCTGGCCTTCAAGCCGGCGCTGAACGGCATCGTCAACGGGCTGTGGAAAGAGGGGTCCACGCTCTACGTCGTCGGCCTCTTCACCCAGGTGAACGGGCAGCCGCGTGGCGGTGGCGCGGCCTTCAACCTCACCACGGGCGCCCTGCTGCCGTGGAACCCCGCGATCGACGGCGGTGCCGCCTATGTCCTCTCAGTGAGCGGCGGCACCGTGTTCATCGGCGGCATCTTCACGACCGCCTCTGGCACGGCCCGCCCCGGGTTCGCCGCTGTTGACGCGACAACGGGTGCGCTGGCCCCGTCGCCGACAACGACGTTGAACACCGGAGCGATTGTGAACGCGATGCAGCTCTCGGGGAATACCTTGTACCTGGGCGGCCTGTTCACGGCCATCGGCGGCACCAGCCGCACGAACGTCGGCGCGATCGACATCACCACCGGCGCGACGCTTCCCTTCCAGGCCAACACCAACGGACAAGTCGGGGCGCTGCTCCCCGATGGAGCCGTCCTGTACATGGGCGGCGTCTTCCAGACCGTCGGTGGACAGCCGCGCAGGAGACTCGCCCGCGTGGATGCTGCGACGGGCGCCGTCGACACCTGGTCGGCCGACGCCAACGCCGGGGTATTCGCCTTGCTGCGGATCGGCACGACGCTTTACGCCGGCGGCGCGTTCTCGAGCATTGCCGGTGCGCCGCGGATGGGTGCCGCCGCCCTGTCGACCTCGACCGGGGCTCCCCTGCCATGGAATCCGGGCCCGGCGGGAGGGAGCATCACCGTGCTGCGGGCATGGAGCGGGGGCGACGTCCTCGCAGCGGGTGCCTTCACTCACCTTGGCGCGGTGCCGCGGCCGGGCGTCGCGGCCATCGACATCGTGACCAACGAATTGCTGCCGTTCTCGATCGCGATAGACGGCACGGTGCGCGGCATCACGGCCGTCGGCAACACCTTGTACCTGGCCGGGACCTTCCAGACGGTGAACGGGGAGCCGCGGTCCAATTTTGCTGCGGTCGATCGACGGACGGGCGCGCTGTTGCCCTGGAACCCGAACGCCTTCGGAACCATTGGGAGCAACCTCGGTGGCCGCTCGGTCGCGGTGCACGGCTCCACCGCCTACATCGGCGGTTACTTCACGTCCGTCGGCGGGCAGCCGCGGTTCGGCTTCGCACGGGTCGATGCTGTGACCGGGGCCGTGCTGCCGTTCACGGCCGACACGGGCGGCGGGGGCGTCAACAGAATCGTGCTGGCCGGCCAGACGCTGTACGTCGGCGGCAACTTCTCGATGATCGGCGGCCAGGTGCGGCAGGGGCTGGCGGCCTTCGATCTGACGTCGGGCACGCCGGCGCTGACGGCGCTCGCCGTCACGCTCACCTCGAGTGTGACGCCCGTCATCAACACGATGAAGGTGGTCGGCTCGACGCTCTACCTGGGCGGCATCTTCAGCTCGGTCAACGGCCAGGCACGGGCGCAGGCTGCGGCCATCAGCCTGCCAGGAGGCGCGGTGACGGCGTTCAACCCGGGGATCAATGGCCAGGTGTTCGACATCGACGTGCTGGGGCCGCATGCGTATCTCGCCGGCGCGTTCTCGCAAGTGAACGGCGCCTTCCGCCCGGCGTTCGCCGCGGTCGACGCGGCGACGGGACGTGTCCTCCAGCCCTTCGAGCCCGACAATCCGGCAGGAGTCGGCAATCGGGTGCTCGCCTACCCCGAGGGCCTGGTGGCGGCGGGCAACATCACCGGTGAGTGGCTGAAGTTCTTCCCCGCGACCGGGCTGGCGGGGTTGCCCGGACGTCCGATGGCGCCCATGGCCGGCCAGGTTCCGGGGATGGGCCTCTTCCTGTTCTGGGGCCCGTCTGCCGTCGGGGGCGACGTCACGGGCTACCAGCTCGAGGTCGGAACCACGCCCGGAACCGCCAACATCGCCACCCTCTCGATCGCAGGAGACGACCCGTTCTTCTTCTACCAGGGAGCCGTGCCGCCCGGGACCTACTACACCCGGGTCCGCGCGGTAAGTGCCGCGGGTGTCGGCCCGGCGTCGCCAGAATCGGCGTTCACGGCGGGCGTCGGCTTCTGCCTCGGCCCCTTTGCGTCGCCCCTTCCAACCGCAACCGTGAACGGCGAGAACGTGACCATCGCCTGGCCGGACCCCACGGCGTCGGCCCCGATGACCTACGCGCTGAGCGCGGGGACAGCGAGCGGTCAGGCCAACATCGGCACGTTCCCCGTGGGCGCGGCGATGCAGTTCTCGGCCAACGCGCCGCCCGGCGCGTACTTCGTGAGGGTCCACGGGCAGACCGCCTGCGGCGTCCCGTCGCCGTCTCCGGAACTGCTGGTATCGGTGGGCGGCGTGTTCCCGCTCGACGCGCCGGCGGTGACCGCCGAGGTCAGCGGCGGAGTCGTGGCCGTGAACTGGACGCCGGTTGCGGGCGCGACGGGCTACGTGCTCGAGGCCGGCGCCGGCCCGCTCGACGCGAGCATCGTACGCGTCCCCGTGGCGGGCACGAGTCTCAGCGCCACGGCGCCGCCTGGCACCTACTACGTGCGGGTCTACGCCGTGGGCGGACCCACGGGCCGGTCGCACGCCTCCAACGAGATGGTGATCGTCGTGCCGTAGGACCACCGGCGGCGGTGGCCGTGGTCGGTTGGTCGGAAGCGGCGGAACCGCACATCGTCCACGCGTTCGTGCATCGCTTGTGGGTATGGCCGCACCTCATGAAGGCGGCCCGCGCGGCCAGGGCGAGCGGACTACGAACGCGAGGAACCTCAGTGGGGTTGTGCTCGTCTCATCCAGGCAGGCTTGATGTTGACAGTCGACACCAAGCTCCTGCAGTATCGACCGTCTACACCATGGCGCGAATACCCGATTTGCTTCCCGGCACGCTCGATCTGCTGATCCTGCGAACGCTGCAGAAGGATGTCCTGCACGGCTGGGCGGTCTCCGAGCGCATCCAGCAGGTTTCCCAGGACGTCCTGCAGATCAATCAGGGCTCGCTCTATCCGGCCCTCCATCGTCTCGAGCACCAGGGCTGGATCGGCGCCGAGTGGAAGGTCTCGGAGCTGGGCCGCCGCGCCAAGTACTACCGCCTCACCGCGGCGGGCCGGCGCCAGCTCGCTGTCGAAGCGCGGGAGTGGGAGCGCATGGCACAGGCCATCGGCCGGGTGATGAAGCTCGCATGACAATCAACGACCTGACATTGAGGCTCCGTGCGTTGCTCAGGCCCGACCGCGCCGAGCAGGAGCTCGCCGAGGAGCTCGCCTTCCACATCGAGCGCGAGGCCAGAAAGCTGGTCGATGAAGGCATGACGCCGGCAGAGGCACGCGAACGTGCGCAGGCGCGCTTCGGATCGACGGCGCTGGCGGCCGATCGCTGCCGCGACGAACGCGGCACCGTGGTCATCGACAGCAGCATTCGTGACGTTCAGTACGCGTTGCGCGCCGTCGCCAAGGCGCCGCTCGCCGCATTGACCGTCGTGGTGACGGTGGCCATCGGACTTGGCGTGGTGGCGGTGCTGTTCACCGTTCTCAATACCCTCATCTTCCGCGTCGACCAGGTGCCCGACGTCGGCGCGATGTACGCGGTCGAGCGGCCCCCGTCGGCCAGGGCTGATGGCTCGCTGCTGACGCGTCCAATCTTCGAGGCGATGCGAGCCGACACGCATGTCTTCACCGACGCCTACGCGACCGTGCCCGGCATCGTCCTTCATGTCGACGGCCGGCGGATGGCGGTCACGCTCGTCACCGGGAACTTCTTCCAGGTCGTTCGCGTCACTCCGGTCCTGGGACGCGGCCTCGTGCCGGCCGATGACGCGCGTTCGGGCGGCCACGCGGTGATCGTCCTGAGCCACAAGGGGTGGGATCGACATTTCAATCGGGACCCGAACGTGCTCGGCCGGACCGTGATCGTCAACGGTGCGCCGTTCGAGATCATCGGCGTCACCGCCGCTGGCTTCCGGGGCCTGGAGGTCGGCGGCCCCGACGTATGGGCGCCCTTGTCGCAGCTGGGGCAGTTCCGTCCAGCCGATCGCGGCCGCGAGGACACCGTCGGCGTGGAGATCGTGGGCCGGCTTGGACCACACGTGTCGACCGACAGCGCTCGGGCGCAACTGGCCGCCTGGGACGCCAACCAATCCGCGGACACCCTCCAAGGCCATTCCACGAGGATCGATCTGTTGCCACGACGCGGAACCGTCCCGCAGCCGCTCGAAGCCGTTGCGGTCTTCGCGCCGCTCTTCGTCGCCTTCGGATTGATCCTGATGATCGGGTGCGCCAACGTCGCCAACCTCCTGCTGGCGCAGGGCGTGGCGCGGCAGCGGGAGATCGGCATCCGACTCTCGCTTGGCGCATCGCGGGGGCGCATTGTCCGCCAGCTGATGACCGAGAGCGTGCTGCTGGCCCTGGCCGCGGCGGCGGGCGGCTACCTCATCTCGCGCCTGGCGCTGGAGGGCGCGGTGCACTTCACGCTGCGGACGATACCGGTCGATATCGGCGACGTCGACCTCACGGTGCCGGCGGCCGATTGGCGGGTCGCGGTGTTTCTCGTGGTCGGCGCGGTGGCGGCGACCGGGGTCTTCGCGCTGATGCCCGCACTGCACGCGACGGCGATCGACCCGATGCGGACGCTGCGCGGGGAAGTGGTGAGAGACGCGCGGCCGGGACGGGCCCGCAACGCGCTGATCGGCGTACAGGTGTTCGCGTCGGCGCTGCTGCTGATCTGCGCGGCCGTCTTCCTCCGCAGCGCAATCGCCTCGGCTCGATTCGATCCGGGCTTGCGGACCGCCGATACGGTGTTGATCGACATCAACAGCGAGGAGACGCGCGCAGCGATGATCCGGGCAGTGGCGAGCGACGCGACGATCACCGCCTCCGCGGCCGTCAGGCCGCAGTTGCTGGCCCCGTTGCGCCTTGCCTTTGCCGACAGCGGCGCCGGCAAGACGCGGGTCGCGTGCAAGGCCGTTTCGGGATCGTACTTCGACGTGCTCGACATTCCCATCGTGCGCGGGCGCACGTTCATGCCCTCGGAACGCGACCATCACCCGGTGGCGATCGTCACCGAGTCCGTGGCACGCGCGTTGTGGCCCGATGGCGAGGGGGTGGGCGAGAGCGTCAGGCTCGAACCCGACGCCGGCGTCCAGGCGCCCAGCGGGCTCCTGAGGATCAATCCGCGTGCACCCGCCGACGACGGGCTGGTGCAGGCGCGGATGGTCACCGTGGTTGGGGTGGTTCGCGATGTGCCCGGATTGCGCTTCACCGGCATCAAGGAGGCCGGCGTGTTCCTTCCGACGGGTCTCGATGTGGCGAAGACCTCGATCGTGGCCCGCGTGCAGGGCGAGCCGAACCTGGCACGGCAGGCGCTGCTCGACCGCCTGACCAGGATCGATCCGAACATGGGAACGATCGTCACCATGCGCTCGGTGGCGGGCGTCGAGACGTTCTTCCTGCAGACCGCCTTCTGGGTGTCGGTCGTGCTCGGCGGGCTCGCCTTGTTGCTGACCGTATCGGGGTTGTTCGGCGTGCTCTCGTATCTGGTCGAGCAGCGAACCCGGGAGATCGGCCTGCGAATGGCGCTCGGCGCCTCGCCGCGCACGGTGACGCGACTGGTGCTCGGCCAGACGACATGGCCGGTGATGGCCGGCCTGATCGCGGGCGCAGCGCTTGCCGCAGCGCTCGCGACGGCGGTGTTGGCGACGCCGGTCGGTGCGCTGATCTCGCAGATCGTGCACGTCATGGATCCGGTGGCCTACCTCGCGAGCCTCGGCCTGATCGTCGTGGTGTGCCTGCTGGCGGCGTGGATTCCCGCCGCGCGTGCCGCGAAGGTCGATCCCATGCGCACATTGCGACAGGTCTAGACCGGTTCAGGCCGTCGGCGTCCCCGCCATCCCTCGCGGCTCCTCAGGTCGCCCGTCCCGCGAACCATTGAGCGTCCGGAGGCGCATCACCCTTACGACAACCCGTTCACACGCGGCAGTTTGGACGTCGCAGGTGGTTCGAGTCCCACGCAGTCGTCGTCGGACCATCTTGCTGAAGCCGATCCATCGCTTGGTCGAGCGATGGCATACCGGTATGCTGACGCCTGGAGCTGGTAGTCATCGCCATGCGGCTGCTCGACAAGGTGCATCAGGACGCGCGTGACGCGGTGCGGCTGCTGTGGCGCGCCAAGGCGTTCACTACCGCTGCCGTGTTGACACTCGCGTTGGGCATCGCCGCCACGACGGTGATGTTCGCGCTCATCCAGGGTGTGCTGCTGCGGCCGCTGCCTGTGCAGGAGGAGGACCGGCTGATCCTCTCGTGGAGAGAAGCGCCCACGGCGGGCTCGGCGTTCTACCCGTTCGGGGACGTCGAGATCGAAGCTGTCGCACGGGAGAGCCGACTTCTCGAGAGCGCAGCTGGCGTGACCCGCAATGGCGTCCGGCGTGCTGTCGTGAGCGACGGCAGTACGTCGTCGTACGCCAACGTGGGATTGATCACCGGGAACTTCTTCGAGGTGCTTGGTGCGCAGGCTCTGCTCGGGCGCCGCTTCACACTCGCCGACGATCGCAACGGTGCAGAGCCCGCCGCGGTCATCAGCCACGGGTACTGGCACCGTCACTTCGGCGGCGTACCGGAGGTCGTCGGCCGGCGGATCACCATCGACGAACAACCATGCGTGATCGTCGGTGTCATGCCCCCCGACCTGGACTACCCGCGCGGCGTCGAGATCTGGAGAACGACGCGATCGATTCCGACCAGTGGTGCCTTTGGCATTGCGGCACAGCGCGAGGTCAACCTGATTGGCCGGTTGCACCCCGGCGTGACGGTCGAGCAGGCCTCCAGCGAGCTCGCGGCGCTGAACCACCAACTCGCCACTGGCGCCCCCACCGACTACCTCCGCCGTCTCACCATCGTCGTTCGCCCATTCACCGAGGTCGTGATCGGCGACGTGCGACGTCCGATGATCGCGCTTTTCGCCGCCGTCGCGCTCGTCCTGCTGATTGCCAGCGCCAACGTCGCCAACCTGTTGCTGATGCGTGGCGAGAGCCGGCGCGGGGAGCTGGCGCTGCGTGCGGCACTCGGCGCTGGGCGTGGCCGCATCGCCGGCCATGTGCTCGCGGAGAGCCTCGTGTTGTCCGTGACTGCGGGCATCGCAGGGTTCCTGCTGGCCTGGATTGCGCTGCCGGTGCTCATCACCATTGTCCCCGACGGGTTGCCGCGAATCGAGTCCATTCGCATCGACGTGACGGTCGCCGTCTTCTGTGTTGCGGTGGTCTTCGTGACGGCCCTGCTTGCCGGCATCGTGCCGGGGCTGCACTCGATTCGTGGCGATCTCGTATCGACTTTGCGAGGGAACAGCGCGGCGATCGCCGGCATGTCCGCGCGCGGACGCCGATTGCTCGTGGTGGGGCAGGTCGCACTGGCCGTGATCGTGCTGGCCGCTGCAGGCCTGCTGATTCGCAGCGTCCTCAATCTGCAGGCGATCGACCTGGGGATGGCAGCGGAGCGCCTGGTGCTGGTCGATCTCCATCTGCCGTTTTCGGCGTACGCCGACCGCGAGCGCCGCGCGCAGTTTCTGGATCGGGTTGTCACGCAGCTCGAAGCGGTGCCCGGAATCTCGGCCGTGACCCCCGTCAACACTGCACCCTTCACCGATCGCGGATGGGACGTGCCGCGCGTCACTGCCGAAGGACAAGGCAGTGATCAGGCGACGATCAATCCGTCGCTGAACCTGGAATCGATTCACCCCAACTATTTTTCGACCATCGAAGCGCCGATCGTCCGCGGCCGTCCCTTCACGGCGGCGGATCGCCAGGGCACACGTGACGTCGCGATCGTGAGTGAAGAGGTCGCGTCACGGTTGTGGTCCGGGCAGGATCCCATCGGCAAACGGCTGAAGATGGGCAGTGTGGAGGGGTCTGGTCGCTGGCTCGAGGTCGTAGGCATCGCCGCGACGACGCGGTATCGTACGGTCACCACACCTCGCCCGACGCTGTATCTGCCCGCCGCGCAGTTTCAGATGACCGCGACGATGCTGATCGTGCGCTCGACGGCGTCGCTCGAGTTGTTGATGTCGGTCGCGCGTGAGCGAGTCCGCGCCATCGATCCGAATGTGATGGTGCTGTCAGTCGCCCCGTTTGCCGATTATCTCGAACGGCCGCTGGGCCGCCCGCGCTTCAACGCATTGCTCATCGGCCTGTTCGGAGTTGCCGCGCTGCTCCTCTCGACGCTCGGTCTGTACGCCGTGATGACGGCACACGTGCAGCAGCGGAGTCGCGAGATCGCTGTTCGGCTGGCCCTGGGGGCGACCGCGGCGAGCGTGCGCCGGCTCGTGCTGGTAGAGGCCGGACGACTTGCCGGCGCCGGTGCACTGCTCGGCGCCGCGGGCGCGCTTGCCGGCACGCGCTTCCTGCGCGGCTTGTTGTACGAGGTGCAGCCGATGGATCCGCTGATGATCGGCGGCGCCGCGGCTGTCCTGATCGCCGCTGCCGCGCTCGCCGCATTTGCACCGACACGTCGCGCCGCGCGCAGCGACGTGGTGAGCGTGTTGCGCAGTCAGTAGGCGTCTCGGTGCCTTCACTCTCAGTTGCGGAGCTCGTCGACGATACCAGGTGCCTGATGCGCGTGTCAGCGAATCATTCCCGTCCACTCAGTCGCCGTGACTGTCGAGACGAGACGATCGAGGAGTCTCTATGCCTTACGTCATCGGAGTCGTGCTTTCGGCGGCTGTCGCGTTGTTTGCCAGGTCCGTGGGATTCGACCGCGATCGCGCCTTCTACCCGACCGTGATGATTGTGATTGCGTTCTACTACGTGCTGTTCGCGGTGATGACCGGCTCGATGCAGACGATCCTCGCGGAGTCAGCCGTGGCGGTGGCGTTCGCGGCCGCGGCCGTCGCGGGTTTCAAGTCGAGCGCGTGGATCGTCGCTGCGGCGCTGGCCGGCCACGGCGTCTTCGATGCCGTGCATGGCTACGTCATCGAGAACGCCGGGGTGCCGGCCTGGTGGCCGGCCTGGTGCCTCGCGTACGACGTCGGCGCCGCGGCCGGGCTTGCGTGGCTCCTGCGACACGGCCTCGTGGCGAACCGAGCCAGGACCTGATCATGTGGAACCGGCTGCGGTACACGCTGTGGGCGCCGGTCTACGACGCCATCGCCCGTCGGGCGGGATTCGACGCTGCACGGCGTCTGTCGATCGAACGGCTGCGGCTCGCTCCGGGCAACTCGGTCCTGATCGTCGGCGCCGGCACGGGGCTCGACCTGGACGTCCTGCCATCACACGTCCACGTCACCGCGATCGATGTCACGCCGGCGATGCTGACACAGCTGGAACGCCGGGCGGCCGACGCGGGCCGGACCGTGACGACGCGCGTGATGGATGCCAGGCGGCTGGCATTCCCCGACTCGTCGTTCGACGCGGTCGTGATGCACTTGATCCTCGCGGTCATGCCGGAACCGGAACGCGGCGTGAGAGAAGCGGTTCGGGTACTGAAGCCCGGAGGTCGCATAGCGGTGTTCGACAAGTTCCTCAGGGAGGGCCAGCGCCCCTCGTTGAGGCGTCGACTGCTCAACGCGATCGCGAAGCCGCTGTTCTCTGATCTGAATCGTCGACTGGGCCCACTGATTGCGGCGACACCACTCGTCATCGAGCATGACACGCCGGCCGCGTTCGGCGGGACGTATCGGGTGGTGACTGTGATGAAACCTGACGAATGAGGCGGCACGTTACCGAATGTCAATAGAGGGCCGGCTGATGACACATCCACGCACGCTCACGATCGCGTCGCTGCTCTCAATCCTGCTGTTCTCATTGCACTGGGCGGACGAGATCGCCCGCGGAATCGAGCCTGGAACGATCGGTCGCACCTGGGGTGGCCTGCTGATCCTGTTCATCTGGCTGTACGGAACGCTCGCGATCCCCGAACGGCGTTGGGGGCTCGTCATCGTCCTCCTGGGATCGCTGCTTGCGTCCGGTGTCCCCGTCCTCCACATGCAGGGCAGGGGACTTGTCGGCGGGCGCATCGCCATTGGCTCGAGTGGCGCCCTCTTCTGGGTCTGGACGAACATCGCGCTCAGCGCGAGCGGAACGATGTCCCTCGCGCTCGCGGTGCGCGCGCTGTGGAATCTCACGGCACGACGAACGCAGCCCAGGACCTGAACCTCTCGCGGCTGATGTTGGCAGGTCGCGGCGAGCCTGGCCTGCGTCCTGGCCACCTGCTGACGCTGCGCGGCAGGCAGGTCGAGCGTGACCGACAGGATCGCGGCCCGCGGCACCGCGCTGGGAGGTGGGATGTGAGTATATTGGTATGAGTATATGAGCACCAGGCTACAGGTCTTGATTCCAGACACCCTCGACCGCCGCATCCGCAAGGCGGCGCTCCGGCGGCGTCTCTCGACCGGTCGCGCCAGCGGATCACCGGTGCCGGCGGGCTCGGCCAGGGCTCGCTCGAGCGCGAAAGCGATGCTGCTGGCCTCACCGGCCCTGAGCGTCCGCGATGCGGTCCATGCCGCGGTGATGCTGAACCACGACGTTCACGAGATCGCGACCTTCGACACCGGTTTCGATAGCGTTCGCGGCGTGAGTCGCGTCGAGCTGAGCTGAAGGGCACTCTCCTCCCCACGGCGCCGTCGGCGTTGATGCGTGGCAACTTCATCGAGATCGCCTCACCCTTCGGCACCGTGGCCGAGTAGCCGATTCGTCCTGTTCACGCCTCCTGCCGCCTTTCGCGCTTGACGCAGCGCTCGAGCGCGCGTGGAATGGCTGTGGGATGCCCGCCCTCAGCGCCGCCCTCGCCGCCCTGTTCCGCCGGGACCTCGCGCGCCTCGTGCGCCAGCTCGACGCCCTCGACGCCGCGCACCTCTGGCACACCGTACCAGGCGTGACGAACTCCGCCGGCAACCTGATGCTCCACCTGAACGGCAACCTGCGCGAGTACGTCGGCCGCCAGATCGGCGGCGTGCCGTACGAGCGCGACAGGGCGCGGGAGTTCGCCGCACGCGACGTCCCACAGGATGAGTTGCGGGCATCCCTCACCGACCTCGTGGCGCTCATCCCGGGTGTGATCGAGCGCGTGACCGACGCCACCTGGGACGAGACGTTCCCCGAGAACGTGCTGGGCGAGCCGCTCACGCACCGGCAGTTCGTGGTGCACCTGTACGGTCACCTGAACTACCACCTGGGCCAGATCGACTACTTGCGGCGCGTGCTCACTGGTGACGGCCCGCTGGCTCCTCCGCCGAGGCCATAGGGCATCGGGAACGACGCGGCGCAGCGCCAACGGCGGCGGCGCGGCACCGGTGTCCCGATTCGTCGTCCGGCGCAGCCGCCGTTCGGTCGTCAGGCCGAGGCCTTGCGCAGCGCGCGACCCAGATCGGCCCGGAGGTCCTCCACGGCCTCGATCCCCACGCTCAGCCGCAACAGGGTCGGAGGCCGGTGCTCCTGCCCGGGAATGGCGACCCGCCGCTCGATGGTGGATTCGACCGCGCCCAGGCTGGTGGCGTGCTGGACGAGCTGTAGTCCGGTGCACACGGCATCGGCGTCCGCAGCGTCGCCACGGACGCCAAACGAGATGATCGTGCCGAACCCCTTCAGTTGGCGTCGCGCGGCCTCGTGCGTCGGGTGGCTCGCCAGGCCCGGATAGCGCGTCAGGGTGACCTTCGGATGTCGCGCGAGGCGCTCGGCCAGCGTTCTCGCCCCGCGCACCGCCAGAAACACCTCGAGCGTACCGGGTGTGGCACCCGCGAGCTCCCGGGCCTGCCGCAGCGCCGCGAGGAGCTTCTCGTCGCGGACGCTGGTCAGGTCGAGGGCCAGACAGCCACGGGGCGGCGTACCCGTGCCGGTGGTGCCAGCGTCGCTCGGCCCGGCTCTACCCTGCCCATCGTCGTCGATGCCTGGCGTGGTGATACCCGCGCTAATATCTACCCGCCGGCGGAACGCGTAGCCTGGTGAGCGGCGCAGTCTGGATGCCCTGCCGGCATCGGACCCTGCGCCTCGCGCGTGGACGCGCCCCGGCAAGTCGCATGTACGACGTCTTTCTCTCTCACCCGCACACCCACGCGGCATGGGTCGAGCAGCTCGCCATCCGTCTGTCGGACGAGCGCGGCCTTCACGTCTGGCTCGACAAGTGGGTGTTGGTTCCGGGAAAGAACTTCATTCCGGAGCTTGCGAAGGGCCTGGAGGAGGCGGCGACGTGTGCCGTCTGCGTCGGCAAGGACACGCCGCGCGGGTGGGTGAAGCAGGAGCTCCAGAAGGCGCTGAATCGCCAGGCCACGGAGGAAAGCTTCCGGGTGATTCCGGTCCTGATGCCGGATGGTGCCGAGGAGAGCGTCGCCGACTTCCTCGAGCTCCGCACCTGGGTCGACTTCCGCGGCGATCGCGAGGAGGCGTTTCATCGCCTCGCCTGCGGCATCAAGGGCGTCCCCCCTGGGCGCTGGCGGCGCGAGCAGGACGATCTCGACCCGCTGGAGCGCAAGCTGAGGAAGATCGCCTCCCTTCGAGAGAAGAACCTGCTGGACCAGTCGGTTGTGCTGGAGGTCCAGCGCGAGCTGCTGCGGGAGGCGCTGGCCAATGGCTGAGCGCGTGCGCCGGCCGACGTACGACCTCTTCCTCAGCTACGACCCACGAGATGCCTCGATCGTGGGAGAACTGTCGCGCCGTGCGAGCGACGAGGGGTTTCGCGTGTGGCTGGACACGTGGGAACTGGTGCCCGGAGCTCCAGCTGCATCCGAGGTCGAGCGCGCCGTCGCCGACTCGCGTGTGTTTGCCGCCTGCATCGGCGCGCACCCGTCGCCGCGGCTCGACGCCGACCTGGAGTTGGCCCGCCGCGGCTCGGCGGACGGCGCGTTTCCGAAGGTCATTGCCATCCTGCTGCCCGGCTCCGAGGTGCCGTCTATCCTGGCGGATCGGCCATCGGTGGACATGCGGCAAGGGGTGTCTCGCGAGGCGATGGGTCGCCTGGCGGAGTTGATCGCCGCAGCACGGACCGAGACGTCGCCTGGCCCGACGACCGACCTCGGCGCTCTCACGCCGGCCGACTACCGCACGGTACTGGCCCACCTCGACACCGTGCTCGAGAAGGAGCCCTCCAACGTGGACGCCCTCCGCGCGCGGGCCTTCGCGCTGATGACCCTCGGGCGGTACGAGGACGCGTTGACGACGCTGGACAGGCTGGCGGAGGCTGCTCCCGACGATCGAATGGTGGTCACTCAGAGGATTCCGCTGCTCGTCCGCTCCGGACGAAGTCACGAGGTGCCGGCCCTCGTACGCAGCGGCTACGAGAGCGCGGGGCGGATCATCGACCAGATGGCGGAGATGTTCGTCGGCAAGTCGGAGACGGAGATCGCCAGCCAGACCGACGGGCTCAGTAGTCTCTTCGAGATGTCGGATCGCCACTCGGTCCGGCGCCTCGTCGACGCGGTGAGGACCAACCGCGAGCGTGCGGTGAGGATCGTCCGTGGCGAGTTCACGTCGCTTGCGGCCGCGGCGCTGGCCAACGCCGGAGACCCCGAGGGGGCCCTGTCGGCGTGGCGTGACGCGGCGGCCCTGGATCCCGAGCGGACGTCGTATCGCCAGCAGATCGTGCAGGCGCTGTCCGGCACCGGACGACTCGACGAGCTGCGACGCGACCTCGCCGACTGGGAGCGCGCAGCGGAGACGGTCGTTGCCCTCCTCGCGCGGTCCTGGATCGCGTTGCTGGGCAACCGAGCCGACGACGCCCTGCACCACCTCGACCACGCCATCGCGTGCGATCCCCACGATCCGGTCCCACGAGCGATCAAGGCAGACCTCCTCGCTCGTCTGGGCCGACTGGCGGACAGCGTCGAAGACTGGCGCGTCATCTGGGAGAACCATCCGTCGAACGCACAGGTCTTCTCCAGGTTGCTGAGCATCTACAGGGCGCTCGGCAGGCTCGACGATGAGGCGGATCTGGTGGATCAGTGGGCCGACCAGGCCGAGCCGCTGTCGCGTGCGCTCGCACGGCCGGCAAGCGGAGCGGCCGGGGCCGAGGCGCCGTGGCTGCGAGACCTGGATCGCCTCATTGCGTCGGGCGAACTCCCGGACCAGTACCGCGCACGGGCCGCAACGCTTCGAGTCCAGGCGCGCTGGAACGAGGGGCGTCAGGATGAGGCGCGCCGCCTGGCTCGGGACGCGGTGTCGCGATGGCCGCGGCAGTACGCCCCATGGGCGATGGTCGTGGGTGTCCTCCGCGGCGCCGACGAGACGGGGCTGACCCAGGCAGGGGCCGAGGTCGATGAACCGCCATGGGTCGAACCGGCCTGGCAGGCGATGTCGGCGCTGGCCCGGGACCAGGCGGATCGAGCCTCGACGAGCATGCAGCACGTGGTGGACCAGGCGCCAGAGGTTGGCGTCGTCCACTGGCTCCACGGCCTCACGCTGGACGCGGTAGGTGCGCTCGACGACACGGTAGCCGCGCTGACGCAGGCGATCGCGATCGACCGCTACGCACCAGCCCCGCTGTTCGCCCGGGCCAACGTGCTGCGACGCCTCGGACGCCTGGAGGAGGCGCTGTCGGATCTGGATGTGGCGCTCGACGATCTCCAGGCCGGGATAGAAGCTGAGGCGTACTTCGAGCGCGGTGAGATTCGACGAATCCTGGAGCGCTACCGGCAGGCGGTCGAGGACTTCGACCGCGCTCTCGCTATCCCGGCGCGGGATCCGGGGCTGTCGGCGGTCGTCATCGGCAGCCGCGGGCAGGCAAAGCTCGGCCTCGGCGACGTCGACGGAGCACTGCAGGATCTGGACGCGGCGCTCGAGAGGACGCCCGACATGGTCTGGGCGCTGATCGCTCGCTCCACGGTGCACCTGGCGCGGCGTGAAATAGGCAGGGCCATTGCCGACAGACGGCGGGTCGTCGAGCTGCTTCCCACCGATCCCACCGAATGGGCGGCGTACGGCATGATGCTGCTCGAAACGAAGCAACCCGAGACGCTCTGGGCCGAGCTCTCGCAAGCGACGCGTACGCACGCCATGCTGCTCGGGGAGCCGGCCATCCGGATACTGCTGGCCCAGGCGGCGATCGCCACGGGCCAGTTCGCGGAAGCCGAGGAGCACTTCCGGGCGGCCGCGGAGCTGGACCCGAACGAGGATTTCTGGCAGTACGAGCGGGCGAGGGCCGTGCGGCACCAAGGGCGCGCGGAGGAGGCGCGTGCACTCGTCGTGCGCGCACTCGAGCGGCAGGTCCTCCCGCCCAACGATGCGCCCACGCACGCCAACGTCCGGTCGAATCGCTGCCTCTACCTGCTCGCAGCCGGTCACGAGCGGGAGGCCGAAGAGGAGTGGCGACTCCTGCTGCGCAGCGTCGCGGATCCGGCCCTGCTTCGAACGCAGCTCGACGAACTGGATGCGCTCGCGGCGAGCGGCGTTCAGTCGACGGCGGCGCAGCGGATCCGGAGCGAGGTGCAGGCGCGGCTCGACGAACTCACCTCCGCGTCGGCTGTGTGACCGCCCGGGACGTCTGCCGTCGTGGCGAGCTGCTCACCGACATCTCATCTGTCCCTCACAAATCGCTGAGGACTCGGGGCGGCTCGAACGAGGATCCTGTCGCCCATCTGTGGAGGCGCAGACCTGTGCTCCTCACAGGCGCGTGGAGGCGTGATGTCGAGAAGTCGCATCGAGACCTGGGTGGCGCTGGGCGCCGTGGCCATCGGCCTGCTGGTGACGAGCCTAATGGGGGTGTGGGTGTTCATGAGCGCCACGGCAACCCCGTTGCACCCGACCCCGGGGGACGTGCCAACCCTGGCGCAGTCGGTCCCGTTGCCGCGGTGGGCCGGCGCCGTCGAGCAGGGACGGCGGCTCGTCCGCACGGCCCTCAGCGAGCAGAACCTGCCCGGACTGTCGGTGGCCGTCGGTGTCGGCGGTGAGATCGTCTGGGCGGAAGGCTTTGGCTGGGCGGACCTCGGCAAGCGGGTGCCGGTCGCGCCGGACACGCGCTTCAGGATCGGCACGGCCTCCGTGGCGCTCACCTCGGCCGCGGTCGGCCTGCTCCTGGAGAAGGGGCGGTTGAGGCTCGACGACGAGATCCAGGCCCATGTGCCCGCGTTCCCCCGGAAGGAGTGGCCCGTCACGGTGCGCCAGGTGATGGGGCACACGGCCGGCATCAGGACCGATGGCGGCGACGAAGGGCCGCTGTTCTCCGCCCACTGCGAGCGCCCGGTGGACGCGCTGGAACACTTCGCGAAACACGCGCTGCTGTTCGAGCCGGGCACCCAGTACCGCTATTCGAGCTACGGCTGGATCCTGATGAGCGCGGCCGTCGAAGCCGCTGCGGACGAGCCGTTCCTCCGGTTCATGCGAACGCAGATCTTCGAGCCGCTGCGCATGGACGACACGAAGGCCGACGAGGCAACGGGCTCAACCGCTGATCGCGCGACGTCCTACTTTCCCAGGTTCGCGGCGGATCCGCGCTACGGTCCTGACCCGATGCGCGAGGTCGATTACTCCTGCTATGCGGGCGCGAGCGTGTTCCAGTCCACGCCGTCGGACCTCGTGCGCTTCGGAATGGCGATCAGCCGCGGCACGCTGCTCCAACCCGCGACGGTCGCGTTGCTCCAGACCTCACTGCGCCTGCCGTCGGGGGAAGAAACGGGATACGGCCTTGGCTGGGATCTCGAGTCCGTGACGCTGGATGGGAAGGAGACGCGCATGGTCGGCCACGACGGAGAGCTGCTGGGCGGGATGGCGGCGTCGCTCATGACCTTCCCGGACCACGGGATCGTCGTGGCCGTGACCTCGAACATCTCCTATGCGGACACGCCTGCCCTCGGGCTGCGCATCGCGCAGGCCTTCGCGGACGTCAACCTTAGACCCGCATCGCCGACACCGGATTGACTCGGGCTGCACGCCGCGCCGGAAGCCAGCTCGCCGCCAGCACGGCGGTAACCAGGACGGCCGCGGTCGTCGCCAGTGTCAGCGGATCCTGCGGTGCGACGCCAAAGAGGACCGATCGCGCCAGTTGGCTGAAGGCTGCCACACCGAGCCCACCGAGGGCGCAGCCGGCCAGCGCGAGCATCAGCGACTCCCCTACGATCAGCCGCGCCACCGACGACCCCGACGCGCCGATGGCCATGCGAACCGCGATCTCCCGTCTCCGCTGCGCCACCGTGTACGCCAGGAGCGCGTAGACCCCGGTCACGGCCGTCACCAGGCCGGCCGCGGCAAACACCGCCACGAAGAGCATCGCGAATCGATCCTGTTGCAGGGCGTCGCCCAGCAGCCGCTCCATCGTCGTGACCGAGTGCACCGGCTGATCGGAGTCCACCGTGAGCGCCTGGGCGCGCGCCGTCCGGGCCAGCCCGTCGGGATCCACCGTCGTGCGCACCACGACGTTCATGACCAGATAGGGGTTCTGCGCGTGCGGGATGAAGATCTCCGGCGCCGGATCGCTGCGAGGGCCGTCGTACCGCGCATCGCGGACGACGCCGACGACCTGACGTTCGGTCGGACCGCCCTGGTAGTCGAGGACCAGCGTGCGGCCCACGGGATCCTGACCGTACCAGGCCCTCCGGGCGAGGCTCTCGTTGATGATGACCACACGCGGCGCCTCCACCGTGTCCCGAGCCGAGAACTCGCGGCCGGAGAGGAGCGGCAGTCCCAGCGTGGCGAAGTACCCCGGGGTCGCCATCCGCACGTTCGCCTGCGGCAGCGTGTTCCCCTCTGGACGGGCGCCCTCCAGCCAATACGGTCGGTAGAAGTCCGATCCAATCGTGCTCATCGGGAGCACGGTGACCGCCGCGGCCGACAGGACGCCGGGCGCCTCCTCGATGGCGTCCAGGACCCGGCTGTAATAGTCGGTCACGAGCTGGCCTCGGTAGCGCGTTACGTCCGGCGCGATGCGCAGCACGAGCAGGTTCCGTACGTCGAAGCCGGGATCCACGCGCTGCAGGCCCGCGAAGCTGCGGGCCAGCAGGCCGGCGCCGGCGAGGAGCACGACGGTGATGCCGATCTCGGCCACCACGAGCGCGCGTCGTACGCGACCCGCCTGCCGTCCGGACACCGGGGCGCCGTCCTTCAGCGCTGGCGCGATCTCCGGGGAACTGCCTCGAATGCCCGGAAGCAGCACGCCGACGATGGTGACCAGGAGCGCCGCGACCACGGCGAACACCATGATGGGCGCGTTCACCTCGACCTCGTGCAGACGGGGAATGTCCTGCGGTGCAAATGCCACCACGGCGCCCAGCGATCCGGTCGTGCACACAATCGCGACGAGCGCGGTGAGCCCCGCGCAGAGGGCCGCCTCCGCCAGGTGCTCCCGCACGACGCGGGGCCGGCCGGCGCCGAGCGCCGCTCGGATGGCCATCTCCCGCGCGCGTGCGGCGCTGCGCGCAATGGCCAGGCTCGCAACGTTGGCGCAGACGAGCAGCAGCAGGCAGGACACCGCGCCGAACACGAGCAGGAGCTCCGCGCGGCTCGATCCCACCCACGCGTCATGCAGCGGCACCAGTTGAACGGTCCAATCGGCGTTCGTGCGCGGGTGATTGGCAGCAAGGCGGGCCGCGAGGGTCTCCATGCGGGCCGTCGCGGCCTCACGCGAGACGCCGGGCTTCAGACGACCGGCGACGCGCAGGAATCGCGCCTCCCTGGGCGGGCCGTCGGCAAAGCGCGGGCCACGATAGGCCTCGCGCATGTCCCACGGCGTCCAGAAGGCGGCATCCGGATCCGGAACGGCGAAATCGGCCGGCATCACGCCCAGCACACGCCAGTTGCGGCCCTCGACGTGGACGGTGCCGCCCACCAGTGCGGGATCCGCGCCGAGGCTCTGCCACAGTCGATGGCTCAACACCAGCACGGGCTCCAGGCCACCCGTCTGACCGGACGGGATCGACGGCCGCCCGATGTACTCCTCGGCCGCGAAGGTCCGGCCCAGCAGCGGCGCGCGGCGGAAGACCTCGAAGAAGCCCTTCGTCACCTGAACGCCCGCGACCGGCGCGCTGCCATCCCGCCCACGCAGCGTCGCCTGGGCCGTCCACCAGCCGGTGAGGGCGTCGAAGGCATCGTTGCTGGCGACCCAGTCGTCGAGGTTGCCGGGAGATGGCCCCTCGCCCACGCGCTGCTGCGGCACGTTCGACTCCCAGACCATGACCAGCTCCTCAGGGTCGTCGAAGGGCAGGGGCGTCAGGAGCACGGCGTTCACGAGCGCGAAGAGCGTGGTCGTGGCGGCAACGCCCACGCCGAGGAGCAGGGCCACCGTCAGGGTGAACCCAGGCGCGCGCACCAGCGATCGGAGTGCGCGGACGAGATCCTGCGAGCCGCCGACGAGGAGATCCCACGACAGGGCGAGCCACGTCGTCGCCACGGCGCGCCGGCCCCTCGAACGAGCCTCGTCGAGCAGCCGTGTCGCGTCGTCCTCGATCGCGCGATGATCCCGGGCGTCCCTCCCGCGCAGCAGCCACAGCCACCGGCCGTACGTCTTGTTGGCGGGCCTGCCCTGAGCGGAGTCGAAGGGTCTGCCCTGAGCGGAGTCGAAGGGCCTGCCCTGAGCGGAGTCGAAGGGCCTGCCCTGAGCGGAGCCGACGGGCTTGCCCTGAGCGGAGTCGAAGGGCCTGCCCTGAGCGGAGCCGACGGGCTTGCCCTGAGCGGAGTCGAAGGGCCTGCCCTGAGCGGAGCCGACGGGCTTGCCCTGAGCGGAGTCGAAGGGCCTGCCCTGAGCGGAGCCGACGGGCTTGCCCTGAGCGGAGTCGAAGGGCCTGCCCTGAGCGGAGCCGACGGGCTTGCCCTGAGCGGAGTCGAAGGGCCTGCCCTG
>Ga0268299_1001295_pt1 | contig 47418 bp, 46 predicted proteins | sample NOBtaG_FD_193484 | JGI IMG/M metagenome (GOLD analysis project Ga0268299, IMG submission 193484) | Activated sludge microbial communities from bioreactor in Nijmegen, Gelderland, Netherland - NOB reactor | ecosystem: Engineered > Bioreactor > Aerobic > Activated sludge | place: Netherlands... | reverse complement strand
GGCTTCGGTGGCATGTCTTTGTCACCGGTCGCGTACAGGTCCGTCTCCGGGTACTCGGCCGCCCAGGCGAACCACTTCACCTGGACGCCGTCGAGCCAGGTCAGGGTCCAGCCCTTCAGCTCGCCCTCGACCGCCCGGCCGGCGATATCCCAGCGCGAGCCGGTCTCCTTGTCCACGAACGGAGCGTCGGCGTTCTTCGCGTCCTTGGCCAGCGTCACCCTGCGCGGCTCGGCCTGGTCCTTCTTCGGCGGCGAGGCGAGCGGCGTGTACGCGGCGGCGGTCTTCGTCGCCGGCTGCCACAGGATGACGCGGTCGCCATCGACGAGCAGGCCGGCCTTCGCGATCGCCTCGACCGGGTACGCCCGGCCCTTCTCGTCCGCGAAGACGCCGAGGACCATCGCCTCGGCCGACAGGCGCGGGTCGGCCTTGCCGCGCGACTTGAGCGAGTCCTCGTTCGGCTTTGCCGGCAGCTCGACGGCCTGGTATTTGTCAAACATGTGGTACGCGACCGCCTGCGGGTAGGTGCGCAGCCAGGTGCCCCAGGTGCTGGTCAGGGTCGGCACCGGCCTGAGGCGCTGGCCCTTGTTCGGGCCGTCGAACGCCCGGCCGCTCAGGCACGAGTAGAGGGTGCCGTCCTTGTGCCGCATGACCATGACGCCGTCGCGCCAGCCGTGGAAGCGGAAGTCGAGCGACGGGGCGAAGCCGCGCGCGTAGCCGGCCTCGGCGTCGAGGACGAAGACGCCGTACGTGTCGCTGATGACGCGGTACGGGTGGAGGAAGAAGCGGTACGGGATGGCCCCGCCGTCGGAGTAGCCGCGCGTCCAGCAGAGGACGCGGTCGTCGGGGCGGAGGTCGGCCGCGCGCCGCTTCGCCTCGTCGCGGCAGTGGGAGCAGTCCGGGTTGACGAGGGTCGGGAAGGCGTCCGGCTTCGCGACGAGGACCGGGTCCGCCGTCGCGACGCCGGCGGCGAGCAGGACGAGCAACGCGGTGCGCATGGTGCGTCTCCTGGGTGTGGGGGTATTGTCCCCGTGGCGGGCCGGGCCGCCCAGTGAAAAGTCGATCGCCAGGTCCGCCAAGGTGTCGCGCGGCCGGGCGACGATGGGCGACAATCGCGGACGATGAGCGCCAGGTCCGCCAGGTCCGCCAGGTCCGCCAAGGCCGCCAACGGTTCGCGCGCGCCGCGGGGTGCGTTTCGTCGTCCGGGAGTGGGCCGCTCCACGCCCCATCGCACCACGGCGACGCGGGTTTGGTCCAGCAGAAAGCCGAAGGAATCGGACGGGGTTCTTTCGGAGCCGCGCACGCAGCGAGTCTTCGAGCGGAGTAAGCGGTTGGTGCCCTGAACCACCAGTCTCTAACCGCTTACTCCGCTCGAAGACTCGCTGCGTGCGCGGCTCTGACAATCCCTCCGCCGGGCCTTGCTCCGGCCTTGCCGGCGCGGGATAATCCGCCGGGCGGCGCGGCCGTCGGGAGCCGCGCCGCCGGCCTTCACCGGGAGGTGTCCGCTCGTGACTCCGCTCCTGCTCGTGCTCGCCCTCGCCGCGCCGCCGGACGTCGTCAGCCTCCCGCCGACCGACGCCCAGAAGGCGTTCGACGCGCTCTTCTGGGAGATGCAGCAACAGATGAGGGACCGGCCGAAGGAGGACGCCGACAAACATTTCGACGCCATCAGTCGAGAGTACCTGGTCAAATTCGAGGACCATCTCAGCAAGCATCCGAACGACCCCAGCGCGGTGACGGCCCTCCTGAACATCGCCGCGTATTCGCGCAACCGCGACCCGGCCCAGCACGACCGAGCCGTCGCTCGCCTGCGGAAGGAGTACGTGCATACGCCGCTGGTCGTGCCGTCGCTGCGGAACCTCGGCCTTCGGCAGAACGAGTTCGAGCGGGAACTCTTGCACGAGATCGGTGACCGGAACGAAAGCGCGCGGGTGCGGGCGCTGGCCTGGCGGGCCCTGATCAACGGCCGAGAGTCGTACATCTCCCTGCATCGCGCCGTCCCCAACCTGACGGATTCACAACGGGCCGACATCGCCGCTTGGGAGAAGGACATCGCCTTCGCCAGGGAGAAGCTCGCCGGGGCGGACCTGCGCGGCGCGATCGCCGACCTGTCGCCCGGCAGCCCGGCCCCGGCCCTGGCCGCCGTCGATCTCGACGGCCGGAAGGTCGACCTCGCCGACTACAAGGGCAAGGTCGTCGTCGTCGATTTCTGGCACACGCACTGCGGGCCGTGCGTTCGGATGATCCCCCGCGCGAACGAGCTGATCCAGGAGATGAAGGACAAGCCGTTCGTCCACCTCGGCGTCAGTGTGGACGAGACGCGGGACGCGGTCCGCGAGTTCCACAAGAAGACGGAGCAACTCGGCGTCCACGGCTGGGTCGGCTGGAACTCGCCGGCGCTGGAGGTCTGGAACGTCGAGGCGTACCCGACGATCTTCCTCGTCGATCATCGCGGCGTCATCCGCCACCACCAGCTCGGCTCGGCCGACTACGGCGACGTCGCCCGCGGCCTGGTCAAGAAGGCGGTCGACGACAAGTAACCACGCTGCAAGGGGTGCCCATGAACCGCCTGGCCGGCAAGATCGCCCTCGTCACCGGGGCCGCCCGCGGCATCGGCGAGGCGATCGCCCGCGCCTTCGTCGCCGAGGGTTGCTTCGTCCTCGTCACCGACATCGCCGACGACCTCGGCCATGCCGTCGCCGAATCGCTCGCCCCGCACGCGGCGTACCACCGCCTCGACGTCCGCGAGGAGGCCGACTGGCAGGCCGCCACGATGCACCTGCTCCACGCCCGCGGCCGGATCGACGTACTCGTCAACAACGCCGGGATCACCGGTTTCGAGGACGGCCCGGTCGCCCACGACCCGGAGAACGCCAGCCTCGACGCCTGGCACGCCGTCCACCGCACCAACCTCGACGGCGTCTTCCTCGGCTGCAAGTACGCCATCCGGGCGATGCGGCCGCAGGGCGCCGGCTCGATCATCAACGTCTCGTCGCGCTCCGGCCTGGTCGGCATCGGCGGCGCGGCGGCGTACGCGTCGTCGAAGGCGGCGGTGCGGAACCACACCAAGACGGTCGCCCTGTACTGCGCCGAGCAGGGGCTGACGATCCGCTGCAACTCGATCCACCCGGCGGCGGTGCTGACGCCGATGTGGGAGCCGATCCTCGGCGACGGCCCCGACCGCGAGGAGCGGATGCGCTGGTACGTCGCCGACACGCCGCTGAAGCGGTTCGGCACGCCGGACGAGGTCGCCGCCGTCGCGGTGCTGCTCGCGTCGGACGAGGTGCCGTACATGACCGGGGCGGAACTGGTCCTCGACGGCGGCCTGCTCGCCGGCTCGGCCGCCGTGCCGCGGATGGAGTCGTAGCGCCGGCGCCTTTCGGAGCCGCGCACGCAGCGAGCGTCAGCGAGCGGAGTAAGCGGTCACCGCCCGGAACTATTAGGCTGCAACCGCTTACTCCGCTCGAAGACTCGCTGCGTGCGCGGCTCTGACGATCCACCCGCCTCGGGTCACGGCTCGACGCGGACGCACTTGCCGAAGATGGCGTTCGCCCCGACCCAGCCGTTGATCCGGCCGCGGTTGTTGCCGATCTGGAACCGGCCGCCCTGGATCGCCTTGACGAGGTGCAGATACTCCCGGCCGTTCACCTTGCACAGGACGACGTCGCCGACTTCGAGCGTCGCCGGATCGACCGGCGCGACGGTGCAGAGCTGGCCGGAGTCGATCTTGCCGCGCATCGAGTCGCCGCGCGGCCGGAACGACACCGTCTCGCCGGCCTTCAACTTCGCGATGTAGCCCGTCGCCCAGCCCATGATGTCCCTCCTACTCCCCCGACGGCACAGGGCTGTCCCAGATCGCTTGCGGCGTGGTCGCCGCGCCGCCGTCGTTGCGCCGCTCGCGTTCCTCCGCCTCGATCCAGATGAACGGCCGGGCGACGAGCACCCGGACCTTGTCGCCCGCCGGGACGGCGTCGATCGGCATCAGCAGCGCCCCGGCGTCCGGCAGATCGACCGTGCCGGCGGCGGTCGTCTTGTGCAGGTTCGGCACCTCGACGGTGGTCGCCTTGTCGGTGACCGGGTCGCGCGTCGCGACCTTGTCGATCCGCACGAGGTGGGTCGCCGACTGGGTGACGGCCAGCTTGAGGAAGCGCCGGTCGGCGCTGACCTCCGGCGTGACGGCGAACGTCACGCCGGCCAGGCCGACGCCGGCCGCGTGGCGGTAGGCGGCCTGCCGCGACAGGAACGGCGACGACCGGTCCGGCGTCAGCTTGCGGTCGTCGCCCTCGCCGACGAGCGTCTCCTTGGCGACGGCCCGGAACGTCGCGTCGTCGAGGGCGACGACGGCCGGCCGCTGGCCGGTCGCCTTGTCCGGGGCGAAGAGCGGGGCGAGCCGTTTGGTGAAGAACGCCCGATCGACCTCGTACAGCCGGGCGTTCATCACCACGGCGACGTCGAGGTGGCGCTCCAGGACGCCGAGCAGCGTGGCGACCTCGGCGTGCTTGCGGCCGGTCGCCGTCACGACGAGGCGGGCGGCGTTGTGGACCTCGACGGACTCCCACGGCCGCGGGCTGACCGTGTCGAGGACGGCCCGGACGAGGATCGCGACGCCGTCGCCGGGCCGGAGGTCGCGGTACGTCTCCGGCTCCTGCTGACGCAAGATCGTCAGCAGGCGCGGGGCGTGCCGCAGCAGGTGGCGCACGTCGTAGGACAGCGGGTGGGCGGCCCGCTTCGGCGTGGTGACGACGACGCCGGGCGGCAGGATGGCGAAATCGACCTCGACCGGCGAGCCGGCCAGGGCGCGTTCGAGGATCTCGCCGAGCGGGCGTTCGCCGGCGGGTAGGCCGGGCACCTTCGCCCAGGCGACGCGCTTCAGGTCGTCGCCGAGTCCGTTCTCGTCGAGGAAGAGGGGCACCTTCTTGCCGGCGGGGAGCTTGCCTTCGAGCAGCGGCAGCAGCATGCCCAGGGTCAGGTCGTCGGGCAGATCCTTCGGGTCGATCGGCGTGGCGAGGGCCGCCCGGGCGCGGCGGACCGGGTCGTCGGTCGGCGCGTCCTGGGCCGGGGTCGGTCCGACCAGGCCGAGGACGAGCCCGGCCAGGAGGAGCGTCGGCGGTTTCATCGGCACCTCGCACGAGAGGAGTTCGGTTCCCGGAGCGAACGCCGGCGGCGGGCGTCCCTTGCGCGGCGTCACCCCGCCTTGGCCAGGTCGAAGATCAGGAAGTACGGCATCCGGGCGCAGTCGTCCAGGTCGGGGCACGCCGCCACCGCCGCGGCGTCCGGCCGAGGTTCGTGCAGGCCGCGGATCGTGAGCCCGGCGTCGGCGAGGAGCCGGCTCCACTCCGACAGGGTGAATCGGTGATACGGCGTTCGCCAGGAATACTTGAGACGCGGCATGTTCCAGTCGCAGACGGCCGGGCCGGTGTCGAAGTAGCGGTCCAGGACGAGGGCGACCTTGCGGCCGTGCTCGTCGCGCCGCCAGGAGCGGACGGGCAGGTCCGTCGCCGGGTGCGGCACCGAGACGACGACGCGGCCGTCGGGCCGGAGGACGCGGCGGGCCGCCGCGAGGACCGCCGCCGGGTCGGCCATGTCCTGGAGCGACATGCAGCCGGTGACGCGGTCGAAGCTCTCCGGGTCGAACGCGGTGCCGACCGCGGCCGCGTCGAGGTGGTGGTAGGCGATGCCGAGCGGCTCGGCCGCCTCGACGGCGACGGCCCGGGCGAGGAGCTTCTCCGACAGGTCGATGCCGACGACGTCGGCCCCGGCGCGAGCGAGGAGCCGGCTGAAGTAGCCGTGGCCGCAGCCGAGGTCGAGGACGCGCCGGCCGCCCAGGTCGCCGCACGCCGCGAGCAGGCCCGGGCCGTGGACGCGGTGGCGGTAGTAGTCCGCGCCGGAATCGACGAAGGCGATGTACGCCTCGGCCCCGGCGTCCCAGGCCCGGCGGGCGTCGAAATCCGGCGGTGGCATGGGGTCTCTCCGCTGCTGTCCATCTGGCTTCGGTTACGAACCAACGACCTCGCCGTTGCGGTTCAGGAAGAGTTCATTCCCCCAGAACAAGATGAAGTCTTCCCGCTCGATGTAATCCCGGATCATCTGGAGATAATCGGGATCGTCCGTTGGGAAGGCCGGCGGGTCGTCGTAGCACCCGTCCCAGTACAGAGGGAAAGGGGCCACAGCCAGGCCGTTCTCGCCGACGAGAGAGAGTTGAAGAGGGTTCACCGGACAATTCGGCCCTGGGGCGATGCGGAACCGCTTCACACGAATTCGCCGAGGTATGAAGCCGTACCACTCCCGCAGGCATTGCTCCACGTTTTCGGGAACGGCGACCTGGCGGTACTGTGTATCCACGAGGTTTCCCGCAAGGTCAAAGAGACCAACAAGGAGGTCGGGGCACCACTCGCCAGCGAGCAGCTGCCGGCCGTCGGCGGCTCCGCCCGCGTAGAAGTCGTGTTCCGGGCACGAGCGGATCCGATAGAGCCGGTCGGGGCGTCGTGCCCAGAGCACGCTCTCCGGGGCGATTTCGGTCATCGGTTTCTCCGTGTTCCGTGTGATTGCGGCTACAATACCACGCACCGTTCCCCCCGTCGAGAGGCTCGATCATGCCGGTCGGCCCGTCCCTCCTCGCCCTGACCCTGCTCGCCGGCCAGGCCGACTGGCCGCACCTGCGCGGCCCGGACTACGACGGCGTCTCGCCGGAGAAGAACCTCGCCGACGCCTGGCCGGCCGGCGGGCCGCCGCGCCTGTGGGAGCGCGACCTCGGCCAGGGCCACTCCGGCTTCGTCGTCGCCGACGGCCGGCTCTACACCCAGCGGCAGACCCTCACCAGCCAGTACCTCCTCTGCCTCGACCCCGAGAGCGGTCGCACCCTCTGGGAGACGCGCACCGACTGGGCCTGGCAGCCGCGCGGGGCCTACCCCGGGCCGTACGCCACGCCGACGTGCTATCGCGGCAAGGTCTACTTCACCTCGCCGTCCGGCCGGGTCGGCTGCGTCGATGGCCGGACGGGCGAGTACCTCTGGTCACTCAACGTCAGCGAGAAGTTCAAGGGCGACGGCTTCGGCTTCGGCTACGCCGTCACGCCGACGCTCGACGACGGCCGGCTGCTGCTGCCGGTCGGCGGCCCGGACGCGAGTATGGTCGCCCTCGACCCGGACACCGGCAAGACGCTCTGGGCGACCGGCAGCGACCCGGCCAGCTACTGCCCCGCCCTGCCGATCACGGTCGATGGCCGGCCCTGCGTCGTCGGCTATCTCCAGAATGCGTGGGTCATCGTCGCCGCCGACACGGGCAAGCTGCTGCATCGCCAGGCGCTGTCGTCCGGCTACGACGAGCACTCCGCCTGGCCGCTCTATCGCGAGCCGCACCTGCTGCTGGCCGCCCCGTTCCGCGCCCCGGCCAGCCGCCTGGAACTGCGGCCGAACCCGGACGGCACGCTCGCCGCGAAGCCGGGGTGGATGAGCCGCGAGTTCGCCCTGGATGTCGCGTCGGCGGTGCTGTACCGCGGCCACGTCTACGGCTTCGACGTACGGCAGGCCCAGTCGAGCGCCCACCGGGCGACGCGCGGCGCGTTCCGCTGCCTCGACTGGGCGACCGGCAAGACGTGCTGGTCGAGCGACGCCGTCGGCCAGGCGGCCCCGCTCGTCGCGGACGGCAAGCTCCTCCTGCTCAACGACGCCGGCACGCTGATCCTCGCCGACGCCGACCCGACGGAATACCGCGAACGCGGCCGGGTGAAGCTCTTCGACGACGAGATCTGCTGGACGCCGCCGACGGTGTGGAACGGCCGGCTGTTCGTGCGCAGCCCGTCGAAGGCGGTCTGCCTCTGGGTCGGCAAGACGGACCTGCCGGCCGATGTCGAGACGGTGTCACCGCCGCCCGCAACGTGGTCGTGGCGGTTCGACGCCGCCTGGCTGGTGAGCCGGGAGCGCGAGTACCCGAACGACGCGCCGACGTGGGGCGAGATGGCGACGTGGTTCGCGGCGTGCGCGGCGGTCCTCGCCGTCGCTGCCGTGGCCGGGGTCCCCTTCCCGGGCTGGCGGCAGCCGACCTTCCTGGCGGTGGCGTTCGTCCTGGGCGTTCTCGGCCCGGGCGTGCTGAGCGCGGCGTTCGACCGGCTGCTGTTCACCTGGCCGGCGGCGTTGTACGCGGCGTTCCACGCGACGCTGTGGGCGTGCCGCTGGGCGACGCTCCATCCGGAGCGGCGGTGGTCCGGCTGGCTCGCCCGGCTGGCGATCGTCGGCCTGGTGCTGGTGAGCTACGGCTACGTCGAGGCGTGCCGGTCGGCGGGGATGTTCGTCGTGTGGGCGTTCCTGATCGGCTACCCGGCGGCGGTGCTGCCGACGTGGCTGGCGGTGCGGGCGGCGATGACCGGCCGGCCGGCGTGGTCGGCGGCGTGGACGCTGGCCGGTTTCGCGGCGTTCTTCTGGAGCGGCCAGGGGCTGCTGCTATGGAAGGCGGCCCACGCGGCGTGACGCTTTTCGGTGCGCCGACGCTCCTGGTAGAATCGTAGCACCGACCAAGGAGACGAACCGTGCCACCGACCTACCCCGGCATCTTGCTCGACAACCAGATCGCGTGGTCCGGTGAGGAGCCGCCGGTTCCTCCCGGGCGGGCGGTGCGCGTCGTCGTGACCTTGCTAGAAGCCGCCGAGTCGTCGTCGGAGCAAGGCCAGGAGATGGCCGCCGTCCTCGAACGGCTCGCGGCCCTTCCCGCGAATGAAGACCTGAGCGATCCGGTCGCCTGGCAACGGGAGACGCGCCAGGATCGGCCGTTGCCGGGCCGGGAGGAGTGATGCTCCTCGACAGCGGCATCACGGCCAGCAACTGGTAGGCTTGTGCCTACGCCAAATCACCGATGCTTGACTGCGTCTCCTGCCACACCTGCCGCATGGCACGCGACACCCGAAACACCTCGTTGGGCTCCTCGTAGTCGAAGACCGACCAGTACCAGATCGTGCTCGCGTGGAGGTGCCAGTTCGCCCGGAGCAGGGCCGCGACGGCCTGCCACTCGCGGGAGGACGCGCTCGGGTCGGGGGTGCACTCTTGCCACGCCATGTCCTCGACGCACTGAACCAACATCTCCATGAGGGAGAACCGCTCGTCGTCCGACAACTCGCCTCGCTCGTAGAGCGCGAGCCATGCCGGGAAGTGCCGCGCTGCCGCGACCTCCCACTCCCAATCCTGCATGGTCGAATCGAACGGCAGGCCGAGCCGCGCCGCCAGGGAGCGCCGCGCGGCCTGCGTCGGATACCGTCGCAGGTGATCGGGTACCATCGACATCCCCGCCGTCATCACACCCTCGGCCCCGCCCCGCGGATCGCCGCCGAGGCGTTCGCCTCGTACTGCTTGAAGTTCGCCGCGAACAGCCCCGCCAGCTTCTTCGCCGTCGCGTCGTAGCTCGCCTTGTCCGACCACGTGTTCCGCGGCACCAGGATCTCCGACGGCACGTTCGGCGCGGCCGTCACCACGTGGATGCCGAAGATCGGGTCCGGCGTCGTCGGCGCGGTCGCCAGCGCCCCGGAGTGGATCGCGTCCACCAGGGCCCGCGTGACGGCCAGCTTCATGCGCTTGCCGGTGCCGTACGCGCCGCCGCTCCAGCCGGTGTTCACCAGCCAGACGTTCGCCTTGTGCTTCTGGATCTTCGCCGCCAGCAGCTCGGCGTACTTCGTCGGGTGCCACACCAGGAACGGCCCGCCGAAGCACGGCGAGAACGTCGCCGACGGCTCCGTCACGCCGACCTCCGTCCCCGCCACCTTCGCCGTGTAGCCGCTGATGAAGTGGTACATCGCCTGCTCCGGCGTCAGCTTGCTCACCGGCGGCAAGACGCCGAACGCGTCGCACGTCAGGAAGATCACGTCCGATGGGTGGCCGGCCATGCACGGGATGCGCGCGTTGCGGATGAAGTCGATCGGGTACGCCCCGCGCGTGTTCTGCGTGATCGACGCGTCGGTGAACACCACCTGGCGGTCCTCCTCATCGAGGACGACGTTCTCCAGCACGGCCCCGAAGCGCAGCGCCCGGAAGATGTCCGGCTCCGACTCCGGCGTCAGGTCGATCGTCTTGGCGTAGCAGCCGCCCTCGATGTTGAACACGCCGGTGTCGGTCCAGCAGTGCTCGTCGTCGCCGATCAGGTCGCGCTTCGGGTCGGCCGACAGCGTCGTCTTGCCGGTGCCGGACAGGCCGAACAGCAGCGACGACGTCTGGCCGCCCTGCACCGCCGTCGCCGAGCAGTGCATGGAGAGGATGCCCTGCTTCGGCATGAGGTAGTTCATGACGGTGAAGACGCCCTTCTTCATCTCGCCGGCGTACTCCGTGCCGAGGATGACGACCTCGCCCGTCTCGAAGCTCAGGTCGATCGACGTCTTCGACGTCATGCCCTCCGTCAGGCGGTTCGCCGGGAACTGGCCCGCGTTGTAGATGACGAAGTCCGGCTTGCCGAAAGTCTCGAGTTCCTGCTCCGTCGGCCGGATGAGCATGTTCCACATGAACAGGGCGTGGTACGGCCGACAGCACAGGACGCGCACCTTCAGCCGGTGGGCCGGGTCCCAGCCGGCGAAGCCGTCGACGACGTAGAGGCGCGGCCGGGTGTTGAGCCAGTCGCGGGCCCGCTCGCGGTTGACCTCGAAGCCGCGCGGCGTCATGTCCTGGTTGACCGGGCCCCACCAGACGTCCTTCTCGGAATTCGGATGGCGGACGATGCGCTTGTCCTTCGGGCTGCGGCCGGTCTTCTCGCCGGAGTAGGCGACGAGGGAGCCGCACTCGGCGATGGTCGCCTGGGCGTCGTGGCGGATGGCGTGCTCGTAGAGCGTCGCCGGGGCGGCGTTGCGGTGCACCTCGGCGACGTGCAGGTCGTAGTCCTTCAGGCCGAACGAACTCATGGCGAAACTCCAGGCACCATGCGACAGGGGTGCAATCATCCTAGCGACGCGGCGACGGGGCGTCCGTCAGCCGGTCCACGCCAGGAGGAGCACCTGGGCGGCGAGGACGCGCAGGAGCATCGTCATCGGGTAGACGGTCGCGTAGGCGACGGCGGGCACCTCCGACCCGGCCGCCGCGTTGGCGTACGCCAGCCCCGGCGGGCTGGTCATGCTGCCGACCAGCACGCCGGCCACGGCGGTGTAGCGCATCCGCAGGACGAAGCAGCCGAACAGGCCGACGACGAGCAGCGGCACGGCGGTGATGAGCATCGCCAGGCCGAGCCATTTCAGGCCGTCGCCCTCGGTCAGCGTCGCGACGAAGCGGTCGCCGCTCCGCAGGCCGACGCACGCCAGGAACAGGACGATGCCCAGGTCGCGCAGGAGCATGCTCGCCGGCCGGGGCACGTACGGGATGAGCGGCCCGAGGCGCTCGAAGCGCGTCATGAGCAGCGCGACGAGGAGCGGCCCGGCCGCCAGGCCGAGGCGGAGCGGCGTCGGCAGACCCGGGATCGGGAACGGAATGCTGCCCAGGACGACGCCCAGGGCGATGCCGACGAAGATCGGGACGAGGTCGGTCGCCTCGAGCTGGCCCGGCTCGTCGCCCAGTTCGTGGGCGACGGCGTCGAGCGCCTCGGCGGTGCCGACGACGTGGACCTGGTCGCCGAGGGCGAGGTGCCAGTCGTCGTCGAGCGGCATCTCGACCCCGCCACGGCGGAGGCGCGTCACCTGGACGGCGTGCCGCGGCCCGAGGGCCAGCTCGGCGAGCGTCCGGCCGACGACCTTGCGGCGGGTGACGACGAGCCAGCGGTAGATGATGTCGGACGGCACGTCGAGCAGGTCGATCCCGGCCGGCTCGCCGACGATGAGGCGCAGCTCGTCGAGGTGGTCGGCCCGGCCGATGGCGAGCAGGACGTCCCCCTCGGCGAGGACGAAGTCCGGCCGGCCGAGGTACACCGCCCCGCCGCGCTGCACCCGGCTGACGACGACGTGCAGGTCGTCGAGGGCCGGGATCTCGGCGATGCGTCGGCCGGCGAGGTTGCGGTTCGTGACGCGCAGGGTGAGGCGCTCCAGCGGCGGCGACTGGAGCCGCTGCTGCTCCGCGATCGCCGCCGCGTCGCGCCGCGGATCGACGCCGGCGAGCAGGCGCAGCACGTTGAGCACGAGAAGGACGCCGACGATGCCGAACGGGTAGGCGACGGCGTAGCCGAGGCCGGGCAGCTTGAACAACTCGCGCTGCAGGTCGGCCGGCGGCAGCGTCGCCGCCAGGTCAGGCGAGACCTGGGCGACGGCGGCCCGGGCGCGGTCGAGCTGGGCCGGGTCGTCGGACGCCCGGTCGCGCAGGGCCTGGTTGGCGGCGGCGAGGCTCGGCGTGTTCGTCGTCGCCCCGGTCATCAGGCCGACGGCGACCGGCAGGCTGACGTTGCCGAGCCAGGCGGCGAGGAGCGTCGTCGCGACGCCGAGGGCGACGACGGCGGCGGCGAGGAGGTTGAGGCGCAGGCCGTACGCACGCAGGGCGCTGAAGAAGCCCGGCCCGATCGACAGGCCGACGGCATAGACGAAGAGGATCAGGCCGAATTCGCGGAGGAAGTTGACCACGGCCGGCTCGACGCGGAAGCCGAGGTGGCCGAAGAGCAGGCCGGCGAACAGGACGCCGGCGACGCCGAGCTTGACGCCGCGGACGCGGACGGAGCCGAGGCCGAGGCCGAGGACGGCGACGGCCATGAAGATGAGGATCGCCCCGGCGTCGGAGGCGGGGTCGGCGACGAGGGCGCGGAGCCAGTCCATCAGCGGTGAGCCTCCGCGCCTACGCGGCGATCCGGGTCCATACCGACCTCCGCGGCCAAGGCGACAAGGGGCGATCCCGAATCGCGGAGATTCGTTTCTTTCGTAGGAAGACCCTCCGGGGTCGTCCATCCCAGAGGACGACCCCGGAGGGTCTTTCTACGAAGCGAATCAACCGGATCCGGTAGAAGCCGCCACGGCGCGACACGTCTGGATGGACGCCGACCTGGCGAACGTCGCCGGGTCGGCGCTGCTCCTTCGACGCTCACGGATCCTCGAACACGATCTCCCCCGTGAACGCCGGGCCGGTGAGTTCCCGCGCTTTCGCCTTCTGTTCCTCGGTCAGGATGGCGAGGATTTTCGTCTTGGTGTCCTCGCGGAGCTTGGCCAGCTTCTCGGTCTTGCCCCCCTCCTTGCTCTTGAGGAGGTCGATCAGCCCCTTCTGGGACTCGGTCTGGTGGTCGCGGAGCTTCTTGACCTGGTCGTCGTTCAGCTTGAAGTCCTTGGTCACTTCCGGCTTCAGCAGGTGCGTCAGCGCGGTCATCTGCATCGTGATCTGGTCGAGGCGCTTGCCCTGCTTGTCGTTGAGCGTGTCGGTCAGGAACTTCTCGTTCTGCTTGGCGAGCTTCGGGTACTCCGCCTTGGCCGCGGCCTCGCCCATGTCCAGGGCCTTCTTGACCGCGTCGGCCTGGGCGTTGGTGAAATCCATGATCTTCTTGGCGGCGTCGGCACCCAGGTCCAGCTCTTTCTGGACCGACTTCTGCCGGAGCAGGAGCAACTTGACGGTCGTCCCCTCGGGGACGCCCGGCTCCTGGGCCACCGCCCCGACGGCGATCAGGAAGGACAGGGCCACGGCCCACTTCAGACTCGCGCGCATCACAACCCTCCTTTCGCGGGACGGCCCGGGCCACGCGGCCCCTGCCTCCCGGTTCAACGAACCTGCCCGACGGCCGGCGGCAGCGGATTGCCCAGGAGGAACTCCCCCACCGAGGTCTCCGCGTAGTAGTCGGTGCCGGCCGCGCGGGCGAACAGGTCGGCGTCCCCGCCGCCGATCGCGCACGGGGCCAACCCCATCGCGGTCGCCGTCAGGTACATGGTCTGGTAGAGCACGCCGACGTGTTTCAACGTCAAGGCGTACGCGATCGATTCGTACTTCCAGGCGACCCGCGGGAAGCGGGCCGCCACGATGAGCAGCACCTGCAGGCTCTCCTCGGCCGTCGCCGTGGAAGCCGCCGCGTCGCCGAGCAGGGCCGCCACTTCCGGGGTCCTCCCCCGCAGCCGGAGCAGCCGGTGGCCCGCCGCGTCGTAGTGAAAGAGCCCCGGATCCAGGCCCTCGCACGCCTGCACCGCCGCGTACAACTCCAGCTCGTAGAGGCCGCCGCCCGCCGGGTACGGGCGCGCCGCGAACTCCTGCCGCACCGCGCCCACCGGCGTCTCGACCTCCCCCTCGTGGTAGCCGGTCACGCGGGCGACCCGGAAGAGGAACTCCCCCAGCTGCCGGTCGGTGATCGGCCGCGCCGCGTCGTACGTGCGGATCGAACGCCGCTGCGCCTGCACCCGGGCAAACGGCGGATCGTCCTGCTCCAGACGATCCACGTCCGGGCGATACAGGTCGTGGGCCGGCCCCGCCGGTGCCGGTTTCAGCGCGGGAGGCGGGGCCATCCGGTCGGCGAGCCGGTACGTCGTGCCGTACGGGGCATCGAAGCGCCCCCGACGGCTGCGGGCATGGAAGAGTAGGTCGTGAAACTCCCACGACCGCAGGGCCGGGTCCTCGGCGTCCGCTTCCTCGAGCATCCCCGCCCGCAACAGGAGCGTCAGCACGCCGGCGACGGCATCGCCCCCCAGGCCGCGGACCCGTTCGGCCAGGGCTTCCGCCGTGGCCGGAGCCGCCAGGGCACCGACCAGGGCGGCCGCCCGGGGGTCGTTGAGGTGGATCCGGGCGTGCGACAGCGGCGACTCCAGAACCGCCTCGTTCCCCTGCCGGCGCACATAGGCAAACCGCGACAGGGCGTAGGGCCGGCCGGCGACCACCTGGGCCGGCCCTGACGTGAAGGCGGGCGACACCGCCGCCAACGTGGCGAGGCGCGCCCCGCCGGATTCGACCGCGTAGCAGACCAGGCCGCGCTGGGTCAGGCGCTCCAGGTAGTAGTACCACCGGGCCAGGGTGCCGTCGCCGTCGCCCGGGAGGATCTCGCCGACCCGGTCCTGGTCGAGCCCTGGAGGGTCGAGCCGGCGCAGGGCGTGCAGGATCCTCCCGGGGACCTGCCGCCAGGTGACGCGCGCGGCGGGGCCTTGCACGACGAGCGTCCCCGCGCCGTCCGTCGTGGCGGTCACCCCTTCTCGCCAGGAGAGCAGCGTCGCGGTCAAGGTCCTCTCCGAGCCGTCACAGGAACATGGGGATCGGGTTCAGCTCGTCCTCGGCGAGCGGGCGGTCGAGCCAGCCCAGCCGCACCGGGACGTCGTACAGCCGGCCGGGGGCCAGCCGGGCCCAGAAGTGGCGCAGCCCCGGCACGATCACCTTGGCGACCGGCAGGCCGACCTCCGGGCGTGTCTGATCGAGCACGAGCATCTCCAGGCCCGCGCGCCCGACCAGCGCCTGGCAGATGCGGACGTCGTCGGCCACGTCGTCGGCCCAATCGCGCGGGAACGAACCGGCGACGCGGGCCGCCGCGTCCGCGGGCAGGACGTACGGCTGGCTGGCGATCGTCGCCGTCTCGAGCCAGTGGGCCGTATCCGGGTCCATGGGTTCCTTTTCGCCTCCTTTCTCCGGCCGCAAGAGGGGCGAGGAGAGCATCTGGTTCATCTCCGTGACGGCCCGCAGCAGCGCGATTTTCGGATCGAGGTGGGCCCCGAATCCGGGCATGATCTGCTCCATCGGGCCGTTCGTGCGCCGCGTGATCGACGCGAACACCGGGAGGCCCAGGTCGGTGGTCAGGTCGAGGACCCAGTACTCGCGGCCGTGCTGGTGCAAGAAGCGGCGCAAGCGGTCGAGGTACGGCTCGTCGAAACTGTCCAGGTCCACCTCCGGCCGGCGGACGCGGTTGTACCACCAGAGGGCGACCGCGTCGCGCTCGACCAGCTCGAGGAAGCCCTGGAGGATCGCCTCCTCCATCGTGTTGCCGGCCGCGCAGCCGTTGGAGCAGGCGAGGCAGTACGTCTGTTCCTTCGGCTGCGGGTAGTCGTAGTAGCAGAAGGACGTGGGCAGGTAGCGCACCTCGCCCCGCGTCAGCGACCAGACCGGCGACCAGTCGATCTCCGTCTCCGGGTCGAAGGGCACCGGGATGAAGCTAAAGCGACTGGATCGCTCGTTGCGGGCGTCGCGCTCGCGGAACTGGCGGTCGCTGAAGAGCAGGCAGTCGCTCAGGGGGATGGCCGCGCCGCCCAGCTCGGCCTGCCGCGCCCGGCGGCGAGGCTCGTCGCCCCGGTACACGCCGGAATAGCGCTCGAGCCCTTCGCACAGGGCGCTCGCCCGGGCCTGCGCGTCGCCGGTGCCCTTGCCGGCGTTCATGGTGCGCAGGTCGTTGCGCAACTGGCCGAGCGTCCGGGACGGCCGGGCGAAGTTGCTCCCGGCGACGTAGACGTGCACCACGCCGTCGCTGTCGGGGGCGGCCCGCTCCAGCAGGGGCACCGCCCCGGTGATGGGGCTGACGTGGTGGCCGTTCCGCGCCAGCGTCTCTTCCGGCGCGACGACGCGGTGGCCGCCGTCGCTGGTGAACGCCTTCTTGCGGTGGGCCAGGGCGGGCGGCTGGAAGTCGCGGCTCGCGCCGGAACCGCACGCCGGGCAGAACGGCAGCCGGATCAGGGCGTGCGTCTGGACTCCCCAGGTGGGCACGTCGAGGGTCTGGACCTTGCCCTCCAACTCGGGCAGCTCGCCGCGGACGACCCACGACGCGACGGCGTTGGCGGCCAGACCCAGGCCGACCTGCAAGGTCGCCGGCGTGGCCGCGCGATCCTGGACGACGGCCCCGGCGTGGCCGTTCCTCTCCTGCAGGTAGGCGGCGACGGGAGAGTTGGCCCGCACCCGCTGGGCGAGGCATTCCCAGCAGCCCGTCACGCCGGGGCGGAACAACGGACCGACCCAGACCTGCCGGCCCACCGGCTTGACCAGGAGCCAGGGCCGCCCGTCGCGCAGCGCGGCCGCGTTCCGGTCGCACAGCTCGGCCCGCAGCGGGCTGTCGGTCAGCACGACATCCGCCGGGCCCTCCCCGGCCAGACGCACGGAAAGGGATTCGAGCAACCCGCGAAAGGGGCCGGCGTCGACCCCGAAAGCCGCGACGGCGACGGGGCGTTCCGCCAGCCGCCGCACCGCCTCGGCGGGCGCGATTTGCAGCGACGACCACAGGGCGGCCTGGGCGGCGGGAAGGGCGGCCTCCTCCTCGCACAGGTAGCCCTTGCGCTCCAGCTGGGTCAGCGCGTAGTAGACCTGGGCCGGGGACGCCTCGCCCCGCAGCTGCGCACACACCTCGTCCGCCGTGCGCCCGTCCAGGCAGGGAGCCACCAGTTCGTAAAGCCGGCCACGGAGGAGGTAGTGCCGCGAGTCCGACAGGAGGACGACCCCCTCGCCGGACACGACCTCGACGTGAAAGTGCGGACGGAACCGCGGACGGTTCAGCATGAAACCTGCCCCTTCTCCCGGCGGGTGGGAGGCCGATCCTCGCGTGCCGAGCGGGATGAATGGCCCCCCCGACACGCGACGCGGGAGCGACTAGCAGCGGCAGCGGCAGCCACAGGCACCGCAGCGGCCGCAGGCACCGCAGGCGCACCACGGGGCCGTCTCACCGGCCAACTCCTCCTCGATCAGGTCGTCGGGCGGGTTGGCGGGGAACATGAACCGGCGGCCCGTGGCGGTGGCGTCCACCTTGACCTCGGGGCCGAGCACGACCTCGACCGCGGCACCCTGCACCGTCAGATCGTGCTCGGCCAGCACCGTGTTCGGATCGGACAGTAACTGCCGCAGGAACTCCTCGTCGCACCACGCCCGGGCGACGATGCGACTCCACACCAGCTCCTCGGAACGCTGCGTGCTCATGCGACCTCCCCTCCGGGACTCACGACAGAGAACGACGCGACCCGACGTGGGTCGGTCGGCAGAGGTTCGGATGTCGGCCGAACCTCACCGGGACACTGCATGACACCCCGCTGCCAGGGCCGGGCGAGACGCGGCTGGTCCGATCGGTACCGCGTCGAGCCGGTCCTTTGTCGGGCGTCGGTAGAGTTGACTTCAATTCCGTCGCAATTGCTACCACCCGGATGGGACATGTGCAAGACATTTCTCAGCGCACAGATTTTTTCATCGTTCTGACACAGCGCCCCGGGCGGTCCGAGTGGCAGCGTTGGCGGTCAGCGCCGGGCGGGGCCGCTACAACAACCTGATAACGCTGCCACGAGATCGCCATGCCGCCGCGCTACGTCGTCCTCGCCAACCCGGACAGCAAGCGCTGGCAGGCGTACGAGCCGGAGCTGCGCGCCTTCTGGCACGCCCGCGGCGTCGCGGCCGAGGTCGAGCTGGTGTCGTGGGCCGAGGTCGTACCGCGCGCCGGGAACCTCGACGGCCTCGCCGCGTTCGACCGGCCGAATGGCGATCGACCCGCTCACGCGGTGGTCCGGCTCGAATCGCCCGGCCGCGACTGGGCCGTCGCCCGGCAACTGCTCGCCCTCGGCACCGGCGATGACGCCTTCCTGTCACTGCCGTACCAGAAGGGCAAGCTCGTCGAGCCGCTCGCCTTCTTCGAGGGCTTCCGCCGGACGCTCGCCGGCCTCGATGCGTCGTTCCGGGCCCGGCCGCACCTGCACGTCCTGGCCGACCCGGCCGACGTCGCCGAGATGTTCGACAAGAACGCGACGTGCCGCCGGCTGCAACGCGCCGGCCTGCCGGTGCCGGCGACGCTCGACCCGCCGCCGGGGCCGGGCGGCGTCCTCGACGCGATCCGGTCGGCCGGCTGGAGGACGGCGTACGCCAAGCTGAACACCGGCTCGTCGGCATCGGCGATCGTCGTGGTGAGCAACCCGGCGGAGCCGACCGGCCAGAGCAGCGTCGTCGCCCTGGCGGACGGCTTCTACAGCAGCCGCCGGCTGGCGACGTACCGCGGGGAGGCGTTGACACGCGTGCTCGACTTCGTCGCCGGCCAGGGGCTGTGCGTGCAGGAGGGCGTCCGCATGGCGACGGTGGACGGCCAGAACTTCGACGTGCGGGTGGTGTGCATCCACGGCAAGCCGGCGGTGACGATCTTCCGGCTGAGCTGGCTGCCGATGACGAACCTGCACCTGGGCGGCCGGCGCGGCGACTGGGCGGCGTGCCGGTCGGCGGTGCCGACGCGGGCGTGGCTGGACGCCCTGGACCACTGCGAGGCGGCGGCGGGGCTGTACAAGAGCGAGGCGGTTGGCATCGACCTGCTCTTCGAGGCGGGCTTCCGGCGGCACGTCATTTTGGAGGTGAACGCTTTCGGCGACTTCTTCCCGGGGCTGGCCGATGAGCGGGGGCGGTCGATCCCGGCCCTGGAGGTGGAGGAGACGGCCCGACGGGTGGGGTGGTTGTAGCGGGCTCACGGAAGGGCTGGCATGGCGAGGAAGGTCTCCGGCGTGTGGATGCGGCTGCCGCCGTGCTCGGCGTGGCCGCCGCCGTCACACAGCCAGACGCCGGGGCACCGCTCCCGCACCGCTCGCAGGAAGTCGGCCAGGTCGCCGACCGTGCAATCGCAGCGGAGCCACCCCCCCGACCAGAAGAACCTCCCGGACGCTTCCGAGAACAAATGGTCGGTGCCCGGGAACATGTCCACCTCGATGAAGCGACGGCCCGACTCCCACCGCGCCACCCAGGCGTCCCAACCCGGGGTCGGAGGATGCATGCACCGGGTGCCCGGCACGTCCAGAATGGCACCCGCCACGACCGCGTAATCGTACTCGGTGACGTCGTCGAGGGCGACCGTGTGAATCGGCTCAGCGGTCGGCACCGAGGGGCCCGGGAGCAGATACCAGCCGCCGTGGGTGAAGCGCTGCGCCGGGTCGAGCATGGCTCCTCCGCTCGGCGGATCAGTGACCCGCTACGGCAGTTCGAGGAGGGCGACCGTCGGGTCGGCCAGGAACGTCTGGACCTCGGCCAGCCGCGCTCGCAGCAGGGCGACGACGTCCCGGGTCGGTCCGTTCCCGATCCGTAGCCAGACGACCTTGGGAGGGTGTCCAAGGGACGCCGAGAGGGCGGCGAAGTCGGCGTCCTTGGACACGATCGCCAGGCCGCGCCCGGCGGCGTACGCCCAGACGACCCGGTCGTCGGCGGTGGCGAGGCCCGCCGTGAAGACCTGCTCGGCCCCGGGGAACTCGGCCGCCAGGAGGCCGGGCAACCGGCGCGACAGGTTCTGGTCAAAGAGAAGGCTCACGCGGCCGGGCTCGGGAGCTGGGCGGCGGCGTACGCCAGGCACGCCCGGACATCCTCGACCGTCAGCTCGGGAAAGTCGGCGAGCAACTCCTCGACCGTCATGCCGCCGGCGAGATACTCGAGCACGTCGCGGACGGTGATCCGCATGTTGCGGATGCACGGCTGGCCGCCGCGCTTGCCGGGTTCGATGGTGATGCGGTTTGCGGGGTCCATATCGGGAGTCTACCCGGGCACGGTTGGCCGGTCAACGAGGGCGAAGCGCTCGTTGACCGGAACTACGATCCCGGACCGACCGACGCGTCGGGCGCTGTCCCGAGCCAGATCCCGCCGAATTCGTCGAGGCGGAACCGCCGCTTTTCCAGCGTCTCCGCCAACCCGGCCAGCCACTCGCCGAACGACGGGGCCAGCACCTCGATCGGCGGGCTGCCGGCGTTCGACCAGGTGAACACCTGGCCGACCGACCCGCCCGGGGCGGGGTCCAGGTCGAGGACGAACTTGTCGCCGTCCGCGTCGAGGAGCGGTACCCAGCCCGGCCGCCAGCGGGCGTCGTTGCGGACCCGCTTGTCGTCGTCGGCGTGCCTGCCCGGGAAGTCGTACTCGGCCTGGAGGTCGCACATCATCCGGTACTCGGCGAGGATCGCCGAGATCGGCAGGAGGGCGTTGTAGTCGAAGAGCCGGTTCAGGCCGAGGTACGAATCGCGCAGCCCGTCGTGGGTCTTGAGCGACTGCACGAAGTCGCGCGGCAACTTGGCCGGCACCGTCTTGGTCAGGCGGGCGAACTGGGCGGCGGTCGCCGGCTTGCGGAGGGCCCGGTAGACGCTGTGGGCGTTCTCCCACAGGACGGCTTCGATCGTCCGCCAGGAAGTCGCGACGCTCGCCATCGACTGTGCCCCTCCGCCGTCGTGTAGTTCACCCGCTCAGCGGACGCCGCTCCGGTCGAGCAGCAACAGCCGGCGGCCCAGCGGCGACGCGGCCAGGGCGTCCAGGCCGGCGTCGCCCATCGGGTTGCCGCCGATCCGCAGCACGAGCAGGGACCGCAGGTGCGCCGTCGCGCCCAGCCCCTCGGCCGCGGCCTGCCGGAGGTCGTTGCCGCGCAGGTCCAGTTCGAGCAGACCGTCCGAGGCGGGCGAGCGGGCCAGGTCGAGGACCGGCCCGTCCGTGAAGTACGCCCCCCACAGCGTGAGCGTGTGCAGCAGCGGCGGGGCCGCATCGATCAGTGGTTGCAGCCCGTCCGGGGCCCCCTCGCCGCCGTCGAGGTGCAGGACGCGCAGGTTGGCTGTGAACCGGCCCGACAACAGGTCGCGGAGGTCCTCCGCCTCCTCCGCGTCCGGGTTGTGCAGGTCGTCGATGCGCAGCACCTTGAGGTCGGCGAGGCGGGGGTTGTCCGCGAGTAGGCCGGCGTCGCCGCGGTAGGCGTTCCAACCGATGTCCAGCACGTCGAGGTCCAGGCCCTCCGGGGCTTCCCCCAGCAACTGGCCCCAGCCGTCGTAGTTGTGGGTGTTGCGAAGCGTCAACTCCTTCAGGCCGGCGGCCAGCGGCGAATGCAACAGGGCCGCGAGCTGGTTCCCGCGGCAGTCGTGGCCGGACAGGTCCAACCGGCGGAGGCGGGCCATGCCCGGCCACGCCCCCAACTCGGCCATCCCCGCCTCCGTGAAGACCTGCTCGCCGTAGTAGCCGGCCTCGCCGGATTCGGACAGGTCCAGCTCCTGGAGCGACCCCAGCGTCGGCGCGGCGGCGAGGGCCGCGCCGACGCCGTCGCCGACGGTGTTGTCCGCCGCCCGCAGCGATTCGAGCCGGCCGAGGTGCGGCGACGCGACGACCCGCCCCAGGCCGTCCAGGCCGAGGGCGCAGCGGCCGACGTTCAGCACGCGCAGCGTCGAGAGGACGGGGCACACCGCCAGGCGCTCGGCGTCGGCGTAGGCGACGAGCCGGCCGGTCAGCGTCATCTCGCGGAGGCCGGCGATCGGGCCGGCGTTCTCGCCCGGCTTCGGCCAGCGGACCGAGACCGCCTCGACGGGGGCGGCCTGTCGCCACTCGGCGTCGCGCAGGACGGCGAAGGCGGCCAGGCTGGCCTCTGCCACGAAGCCGCGACGGAAGCCGCTCCACGCGACGCCGTCGAACGTCGGCAGCGCCTCCCGCCACGCCTCGCCGTGTGCCGCGAGCAGGGCCTCCTCGCGCACACGCAAGCGCACCTGGGCGGCGTCCCATTCCGGCAGTCGCGACCGCTCGATCTGGACGCGGATGAACTCGGCCCGGGCCGGGTCGCCGTGGTCCTCCAGCCAGTCGGCGAAGACGAGCCGCGGCGTGTCGTCGTCGGGGTGCTCGACGACGTCGGCCAGGAAGCCCGCCGCCAGGTCGCGCGTCATGGCCGCCTCCGCGTCACCGGATGACCTTCCGGCTGAACGAGACGATGAACAGGCCCCACAGGAACAGGCCGAGCATCGCCTCGAGCATGATCGGCACGACCATCCAGCCGCGGGCGAGCTGGTGGATGCCCTGCGCCCCGGACGTGAACAGCGACACGCTCGTCATCAGGCCGAGCAGGGACCGGTTGGCCAGGTCGGTCCGGTCGCCGCCGAGCGGCGGCCGGCTCCCCTCCTCGTAGAACGACTCGATCCCGACCGCGTAGACCGTCGCGAAGAGCACGATCACGATCAGGGCGGTCCGGATCGCCCGGTACGGGTTGGTGCAGTAGCCGCAGCCGAGGTCGAGGAAGAGCCAGTCGAGGAACTGGGTCACCTTCGTCCACGGCCGCTGCCACGACCGATCGACGCCGCGCCGCTGCATGACCTTGAAGCGGTGGAACGCCCAGTCCTCGTCGTCGTAGCGGTGCTGCTCGGCGTAGCAGCTCTTCAGGAAGGCGTACTCCTTCATCGCCCGCAGGTAGTCCTTCGCGTCCTCGCTCTGCAGCCGGCCGTCGATCTGGGCCGGCTTGATGAGGAGCTTGTCGCCGATCGCGTTGGCGAACGCGAGCCGGCAGCGCTCGCCCATCTCGATCTCTTCGAGGTACCAGTAGTCGTTCAGCTTCGCGCGCGAGAAGTCGAGCAGCCCCTCGAAGCGCGACCCGGACAGGTCGCACTTCATCGCGACGCTCGCCCCGCGCAGCTCGACGTCCGAGTTGAACTTGCACGCCGCCAGGACGAAGCCCTGGTGCGCGACGAACGAGCGCAGGTCGATCTTGCCGTTCGGCGGGGCGGTGAACTCGCACTTCTTGAAGTTGACCCAGCCGTGGAACGCCGCCTCCCAGAGGCGGATGCCGCCCTTGAAGTCGCACGAGCTGATGCCGACCGTGCCGCGCGTCGTCGCGCTGGTCAGGTCGCAGGTGCCCATCACCGTGACGCGCGTCATCTGCCAGGAGAGGATCGTCGAGCCGGTCAGCCGCCAGTGGCCGCCGAACGTCGTCTTGCCGCTGAAGTGCGGCCGCTCGATCGTGCAGCCGATCATCTCGACGTCGCCCTTGAACGTCACGCCGTCGAAGCGCGGCCGGACGAGGTGGCAGTTCTTGAACTTGAACGCCTTCTCCCACTCGCCCTTGAAGGTGAGGCGCTCGATGCGGACGTTCTCGATCGTGATGCCGAGGCGGACCTTCTCCAGGGCGTCGGCGGCGGACAGGGTCGCCTTCGGGCGGCGCTGCCCGGCGTCGCCGGCGTCGTCGTCGGTCAGGTTCGGGTCGTGGTCGGCCATGGGGGCATCCTCCGGGGTTCCTAAGCCCCTCTCCGCCCGGCTTTGCGGGGGGAGAGGGGTTGGGGTGAGGGGGGCGGGGGCGATGGCTTGGTGACAGCGTTTTGCCATCACGACCGGCCTTCTCCCCCCTCACCCCCGGCCCCTCTCCCCCCGCAAAGCCGGGCGGAGAGGGGAGCAAGATCGTTCGTCCTGACAGACGGCGGCGTCACGGCCCAGGTTCGCCGGCCGCGTGGCGTTCCGTGTCCAGGTCGGCGCTGACGCGCGGGAAGACGGCCCGCGCCTCGTCGATCAGGGCCTCGTACTTGCCGGCGTAGCGCTGCGAGAAGTGGATCAGGATGAGCTGGTCCACCTTCGCCGCCTTGGCCAGCTCGCCGGCCTGGGTCGCCGTCATGTGGCGGTACTGCTGCGCCTGCTTCATCTGGGCCTGGGCGTAGAACGAGTCGCAGTACAGCCGGGTCGCCTTGTGGGCCAGCTTGAGCAAGCCCGGCCGCGACGCCTCGCTCAGGGCCGTGTCGGTGATGTACGTCACCCGCGTGCTCGGCGACACGGCGAAGTACTGCTCGGCGAGCGTCTTGAGGCTGAACGTGCCGCCGTCGATCTCGAGGCGCGTGTCGGCCGGGTCGCCGGCGCGGAGGCGCTTGAGCGCCTCCTGGACCCAGGCCCCGGCGCGGAGTGTGCCGCGGGCGAGCTTGGCCGGGTCGGGGTGGTAGCCGACCTTCTCGACCAGGGCGAACGCCAGGCCGGGGACCGTGTGGTCGGTGAACGCCGCCTCGACCTGGAGGTGCGGGCTGTCGTAGAGCAGCGGCCCGGTCCACGGCGTCTCGGTCACGGTCGGCTCCGGGAAGCGGCGCGTGCATTCGAGCAGGCCGGTCCGCAGCTTGCCGGGCACGACCTCGGTGACGCGCAGGACGATCTTCTGGAACGGGAAGTACGGGTACTCGTAGGCGTTGATGCGGTCGTAGACCTTCGCGATCGTGTTCGCCGGGCCGAAGACGTGGAGGACCTTGTCGCGGTCCATGTTCGCCCGGACGATGCGGTCCAGGCCGACGAAGTGGTCGACGTGGTGGTGGGTGATGAAGACGGCGGCGAGGTCGCCGAGGCGCGTCAGCGACAGCCGGCCGTTGTCGCCGCCGTCGAACAGGAGCGAGTCGTCCTTGCCGGGGTAGTCGATGAACAGGACCGGGTCGCCGGTCGAGCCGTTGACGAGGCGGATCTCGGAGAACGTGCGGGCGTTGCGCATGGGCCCCTCACCCCGGCCGGGGACGGTCCGAAGACAGGTCGCTCCGGCAGTATACATTTCAGGCCGTCGCCCGCCACGGTCCGGCGGGGTAGAATCAAGGGGAGCCGCCCTTCCGTGTCGCGGGAGATGCACCATGAGCCGCGCCGTCCTCGTGCCGATCTTGCTGGCCGCCGTCCTGTCCGCCCAGGGGCCGACCGCCGCCCCGCGCGGGGCGGCCGACCCGGCGTTGAAACAGGCCGCCGCCGAGGCGGCCACCCCGGCGCTGAAGGCCCTGTACGAGGAGTTCGCCCCGCCGCACGACCGCGTCCTGCTGACCGGCCGGAAGGAGGAGCTGCGCGTCCGGCCGCTGCCGTTCGCGAACAAGCGGTCGAGCCGCGAGCTGCGCGGCACGCTGAAGCTCGTCCCGCTCGACCCGGCCGAGAAGCCGGAGCCGCTGGCGAACTACCCGGCCGGGGAGGTCATCTCGCACACGTCGTACGAGTGGCTCGCCCTGGAGCGGCTGGAGGCGTTCGACAAGGAGCAGGCCGCCCTGCCCGCGCCGGACCGCCTGGCGGCGAGCGAGCGCGTCCTGGCGGCGGTGCTGCAGTTCCACGAGTCGGAGCGGCAGGAGGGCCTGCGCAAGGGCAAGGACTGGGAGCCGGTCCGCCAGAAGGTCCGCGACCGCCTGTTCGACGTGCGGCTGGCCCAGCTCGAGGCCCGGGTCGGTGCCGCGGCGTACCCCGAGGCGACCGCCCAGGCGAAGCGGCTGCTCGACCTGTACGCGGCGGGCGACGGCCCGACGGCGGACAACCTCGGCCGGGTCGTCCTCAAGCTCGTCGGCGAGATCCACGCCGACCCGAAGCTGGACGACGCCGGCCGGCTGGCCCTGCTCGAGCAGGCGACCAAGGCGATCCTGCCGCACGAGGCCCGGCCGACCGCCGCCCGGGCGGCCGAGCGCCTCAAGCAACTCGCCCGCGAGGCGCTGCGCGAGGCGGTCGCCGCGAACGACCGGGCGAAGGCCGAGCCGGACAAGGGCCGCGCCGAGAAGCACGCCGCCCGGGCCCAGGAGTACCTCGACCGGTCGTACCGGCTCTGGCCGACGCTGGAGGACCAGAAGCCGGCCCTGCACGCCGTCGTCGCCGACTCGACCCTGCGCGTCGGCGTCCGCGAGCTGCCGGAGTTCCTCTCGCCGGCGCTGGCCGTCACCGACGACGAGCGGCGCGTCGTCGATCTCGTCTTCGAGGGCCTGCTCGAGGCGCGCGACGAGGGCGGCAAGCGGACGTACGTCCCGGCCCTGGCCGAGGCGCTGCCGGCGGTCATCGCCCAGGGGCGGCGCTTCCACCTCGTCCCGAACGCGCAGTGGTCGAACGGAAAGCCGGTCCTACCGGTCGACGTGCGGCACAGCCTCGACCTGGCCCTGGCGAAGCGGACCGACCCGGTCGCGGCCCTGGCGGCCGGGTTCCTGGAGCGGGCCGTCGTCGGCGGCGACGTGCGCCGGCTGGACGTCCTGTTCCGGCGCGGCCTGCTCGACCCGCTCAGCCCGCTGACGTTCAAGGTGGTGCCGTCCGGGGCGGACCCGCTCGACGCGGCGTTCGCGAAGAAGCCGGTCGGCAGCGGGCCGTACCAGGTCGAGGGCGTCAAGAACGGGGCCGGCAAGAAGATGCTCGTCCTGGTCGCGAACCCGCAGTACGACAAGCGGCCGGACCACGCCGGCCGGCCGGCGATCCGGACGGTGCAGTTCGTGGCGACGGCCGACCCGGTCGGCGACCTGCGCGCCGGCCGGATCGACGTCGCCCTGGACGTGCCGCTGAAGCAGTACCCGAACGACGCGACCCTGCGCGAGCTGAAGCTGGCCGCGTCGTCGGCCGGGTTGGGGACGCTCGACCGGCGGGTGTACTACCTGGCGGTCAACCACGCGAAGCCGGCGTTGAAGGCGGCGGAGTTCCGGCGGGCGTTGGCCCAGAGCATCCCGCGCGTCGAGATGTTGAAGCTGCTCGGCCCGGGCAAGCCGTTGGCGGGCCTGTTCCCGCCGGGGACGTGGGCGGCCTCGGCGGAGACGGCCGACCTGTACGACGAGGACCTGGCCCAGTCCGGCCTGGCGAAGGCGGTCACGGCGGCGACGACGCTGACGCTGAAGCTGCCGGCGGGCGACGCGGCGCTGCGCGAGGCGTTCGCCCTGTGGGCGGAGCGCTTGAAGAAGCTGAGCGGCGACAAGTTGACGCTGGCGATCGAGGAACTGCCGGCGCGGGACGTGCGGGCGGCGGTCGAGCGGGGCGACTACGAGCTGGCGTACGCGTGGTACGACCACGCGGATGACGCGTTCTCGCTGGGGCCGCTGTTCGCGGACGTGCCGGGCCGGGCGGAGAACGTGTTCCGGTACGGCAGCGCGACGGTCGAGCCGCTGGTGGCGGCGGCGCGGGACCACCGGGCGTTCGGCGAGGCGGCGCAGCGGACGCGGACGCTGGCGGCGGCCCTGGCGACGGAGATGCCGCTGGTGCCGTTGTGGCAGCGGGAGCCGCGGCACCTGTGGCGGTCGTCGGTGAAGGTGGTGAGCCCGGACCCGTATCGGCCGCTAGCCCGGCTGGAGCGCTGGACCCTGGAGCGGGCCGGCGGGCCGTGAGGTCGCCCTTGCCAATTCGCCCCGGCCCGCTATCATGGACCGTGCATGGTGGGTGTAGCTCAGCTGGTTAGAGCACCTGACTGTGGCTCAGGATGTCGCGGGTTCGAATCCCGTCACTCACCCTTGACCTAAACCCAAATCCATCCGCACGTTGCGGCACTGCCTGCACCCCAGGCATGGGACCTGAAACCCCGAGGATGTGGCGTAGTTTTACGCCACATCGTGGGAGGACCCCCATGCCGCCCCGACCCAAGTCCGTCCCGTCCTACCTCCTCCACAAGCCGAGCGGACGCGCCTACGTCAAGGTGCGCCGCCCCGACGGCTCGCGCCGGACGGTCTACCTCGGCGTCTACGGCTCCGAGGAGAGCCGCCGCGAGTACGCGCGCGTCATTGGCGAGGACGCCCCGCCGCCGGCACCGGACGCGAGCAACCCGGCCGTCGTCGCGCCGGCGGGCCACGTCACCGTCGCCGAGCTGATCCTGCGCTTCCTCGACCACGCCGCCGTCTACTACCGCCGCGCCGACGGCACGAACACGTCCGAGGTCGGGGAGTTCCGCCTCGCCCTTCGGCCGCTCAATTTCCTGTTCGGGGCGCTGTCCGTCGCGGAGTTTGGCGGGCGGGCCGAGCACCTCAAGCGCGTCCGCGACCTGATGGTGCGCGGGTACGACCACCCGGACTACGGCCCGCAGCCGGCCCTGTCCCGCAAGGTCGTCAACCAGCGGTTCCGCCGGGTGGTGCGCATCTTCAAGTGGGGCACCGGCGAGGACCTCGTCCCGGTCGAGGCGTACCAGAAGGCGGCGGCGATCGAACGGCTGAAGCTGAACCGCAGCGCGGCCCGGGAGAGGCCCCCCGTCGGCCCGGTCGCCTGGGACGTCGTCGAGCGGACGCTGGCCCGCCTCAACCCGGTCGTCAAGGCGATGGTGCTGTTCGCCTGGCACACCGGCTGCCGGCCGGGCGAGGTCTGTTCGATCAAGGCGGACGAGATCGACCGGACGGGCGACGTGTGGCTCTACAAGCCGTCGCTCCACAAGATGAGCTACCGCGGCCAGGCGCGCGTCGTGGCGATCGGGCCGCAGGGGCAAGCTGCCCTCACCCCGTTCATCGACCGGCCCGGGTTCCTGTTCTCGCCCGAACACACCGTCGAGATCGTCACCGCCGCGAAGCGGAAGGCCCGCAAGTCAAAGGTACAGCCGTCGCAGGTGTGCCGTAAGAAGGCCGCCCCGAAGCGGAAGGCCGGCCAGCGGTACACGGCCTGGTCGCTGTCCCAGGCGATCCGCCGCGCGTGCGAGAAGGCCGGCGTCGCGGTGTGGACGGCGAACCAGTTGCGCCACGCCTTCGCGACGCGGGTGAGGGCTCAGCTCGGCCTGGAGGAGGCCCAGGTCGTGCTCGGCCACACCACCGCGAACACGACGGAGATCTACGCGGAGAAGAACGAGTCGCTGGCGGTGAAGGTCGCCGCTGCGATGGGCTGACCTGACCGGCCAGGTCGTCTTGACCCGGCCGGGCCGTTCGGGGTATTGAGGAAGGTCGGGTAACCCGCCGTCTGGCCAGGCGTCGGGTTCTACGCGGGCGGTCCTGGTTGCGTTCTCCTGACGCCGCCGGGACCGCTCGGCCCGAACATCAGGAGACCACTCGTCATGGACAAGCTCGCCGATCTGGTAGAGCAGATGCGGGAAGAGGAGTCGGCGGAGTTCTTCGCCAGCCGCTCTCAGGACGAAGAGGACGACGCCCAGCACGACCCCGACGAAGAGTACGAGGAGCCGCCCCCCAACCCCGTCCGCCTGTGGTGGGCCGCGCACTACGACCTCGAAGCCCTCCGCGACGCGGTCCCCCGCTTCCACCTCCGCCCTTCCGCACGCCGGCCAGGGTGCGCGTCGCTCTACCACGCGGGCAGCGCCGAGAACTTCCGCGAGCTGCTCCCGATCGCGGCGACGGCCGTCGCCGAACTGCGCGGCTGCGACCTGGCCGAGCTGGCCCGCGACGTCCGCGCGCAGGCCGAGGTCCTCGGGCGGGACAGGCAGCCGACGCGCTACCGGATCGCCGCGCTGGTGATCGAGGCCCCCGACCGGCTGGACGAGATCCCCGAGTGGCTGCTCACCGAGGTTCCGGCAGCGGTGGTTGAGTTGCTCGCCAGGCTCGCCCGCCGCGACGGCCCGGCCGAAGACGGGTGCTCCTTTTGGTGGCAAGGCGAGCGGCACGACGTGGCCCCCAACGCGTACAAGCTGCTGCGGTTGGTCTGGGACGCGGAGTCCGTGCCCTACGCCGCCGTCCATGCCGCCATCCCCGACCACAACGACGCCTCGATCCGCAGCCTGGCGACGAGCAAGCTCAACCCGATCTTGCGCGCCGCCGGCGTGCCGTGGAAGCTGGCATCCAAAGGCGGGCGGCTGTACAAGCGGCCGCACGGCCCCACGGCCAAGTCGCCGGAATCGCCTCGCGCGAACGCGGCGTGAGTGGAGATCCCCAGCCCCGAGCGCACCCGAATCGCACCCGAAACCAACGCCGAATCCAATCGGAAGCGCACCCGAAGCGCACCTGTGGCGGAAGGCCAAAAGAGGTGCGAAACAGGTGCGCCTCTCATCGATTGGTTTGTGGTAGTTTCTCCTCGTGGACGACGATGTCCCACGAGGAGGTCCGATGAGCGAAACCATCATCCCGCCCGAACTACGGCTCGAGTTGAAGGAAGCCGCGCGGCGCGTCTCGGTCCATCTGAATACGCTGCATCGCTGGCGGCTCACCGGCGTCCGCGGCGTCAAGCTGCGCTGCCAGAGGCTCGGCGGCAGGCTTTACACCACCGCGCGGTGGCTTGACGAGTTCGTCGCCGCGACGAACGGCGAGGACGCGCCCGCCGTCCAGCGTGACGACGTCGCCGAACGCTGCCGCGCCGCCGGCGTCTGAGCGGCCGCCACCGACTACCTGATCGACCCCTCGACGACATCACTCCAACGACAGACCCGACGAAGCAGTCGGCCGGCCAGCGGACGCCCACGGTGGGTGTGCCCCGGCCGGCCCCGATGGGAGTTCGCGCACATGGACAAGTCGAAGGTTACGAAGCTAGTGGAGCGGCTGAAGGCCGGGACGCGGAGCACGCCGGGCGGGGTGAACCTCGACGGCCGCGCCCTGGGCAGGCTCTGGGCCGAGCACGTCGCGTCGGCGGCCGAGCTGGAGCTGATGGCGAGCATGGCGGCGGGGCGGGAGTGGGGCGACCTGATCCACCACATCGAGGGCGAGCAGCCGGCGTCGATGATGGTCCCGTCCGTCGTCCTGGTCGCCACCGGCAAGCACGAGTTCTTCGAGGCCTTCGGCGAAGGCGTGATCGACGTCTGGAACGCCGTCTGCGGCGATGTGGTCGTGCCGGCGGACGAGGCCGCGGAGTTGCGGCGAAAGCTCGACCGGCTCGAAGAGGCGTTCGAGGAGGGCGACGTCACCCAGGCGTTCGCCGCCCCGGCCCTCGAAGCCGCGCGGTGAGGCGATGATGTAGCCTGACGATTGCCGACCAGCGGCGGGCTCAACTGCTGCCGCTGGTCGGCCTTCTCTGCCACGAGCGGCCCCATCGGCCATGACAACCGAAACAGAGCCGCCCTCTTCCGTAGGCCGCACGACCGCGCGCCCGTCGGCGAACTTTTTTCGCGGGCGAATCGCCGATTTCGGCGGTCCGCGGCGCGCAACGCCTGACGGCGGGAGTGGTTGCGGCGGGGCGGGGCGGTGGCCCGCCACTTTTGCCGCCCGGCGGGACAGGGCAGTAATCTGCGGCCACAGTCGGCCACCGCGACCGACGGCATCCACCCACAGACGGGAGGGTACACGCATGACGACGACCGCCATCGCAGCGCCCGAGCCGCTCGGCCGGCTCGCCTGGCTCCTGGTCACCGAGGCGGCCGCCCTGGCGCGCTGCTCGACGCGGACAGTTCGAAGGTGGGTCGTCGAGGGCCGGCTCCGAGCGAGCCGACCCGGCGGGCGCATCTGGCTCGTCTGCCGCGAGGACCTGGAGCGACTGCTCGAGGCGAGCAGCAACATGCCGGCCGAGATGGAGTGAACGAAAAGGGGCCGCCAGGGAGCAACTGGCGGCCCGAGAGCAGCAGAGCACGGAGCGGAGACATCACCCCCGCGGAGATGGTCACCCCAACGGAGATGCCCAAATGTACCTCGAAGTGGTCCACGCGCGCAAGGCCAACCCGCCCGAATCTGGCCCGCCAATCGGGGCCGCCGGCCGCGCACTCGGCGCGACGGGGAAGGCGGTGCGGCCGTGACTGTTCCGAACGACCCGTCGGCTCGCCCGGTGGCGATCGTGCCGAACCCGGACGGCATCCCTCAGGTGCTCAAGGACGCGAACCGCTGGGGGACGTGGGGCTACGAAGAACGGACGGCAAAGGACCAAGAGAAGTCCATCAACAAGAAGCGATGGGCGAAGCGCCCGTTCCGCATCATCGGCGTCCGCGCCGCGAGCACCAATGACCCCGAAGGTTGGGGGACGTTCAAGCTGGCGTGGTGGCGTTACCAGAAGAACAAGGATAGCGCAGCCCGCCTCGCCAAGTCGGGCAAGGTTCCGCACCTGAGCGAGTTGAGCGACGGCCTCGGGTTTCTGTTCGTCGAAGGGGACGGGTTCTGCGGCATCGACCTCGACGACTGCCGCGACCCGGTGACCGGTGTGATCGCCCCGTGGGCCTGGAAGATCATCCTCGCGCTGGCCAGCTACGCCGAGGTGTCGCCTTCTGGGACCGGGGTGAAGATCATCATCCGGGGGTACATCGCCGGGGGAGGCCGCCGGGTGAAGTATCAGGGCGGAGAGGTCGAGGTGTACTGCACCGGGCGGTTCTTCGCGATCACTGGCGTGCGGGTGGAGGGGACCCCCCCAACCGTGGAGGACGCCCAGGCCGCACTCGACGCCCTGATCGAAGAGGTGTTCCCGGCGCGCGGGCCGACGCGGGAACAGGACGTGGCGGCCATCGCCGCATCGCGGACCTTGCTCCACCACCTCGGCGACGACCAGCTCGTCGCGAAGATGATGGAGAACGACAAGACGGCCGCGCTGATGCGCGGGGACCTGTCCAGCCATAAGGGGGATCATAGCCGGGCCGACCTCGCCCTGGCGAACCACCTCTGCTTCTTTACTGGCGGAGACGCCCAGCGCATCGACCGCATCTTTCGGGCGTCGGCCCTGATGCGCCCCAAGTGGGACGAGCGGCGCGGCGATCTGGCGTACGGCGAGCGGACCATCCGCCAGGCGCTCCGGGACTGGGACGGGACGTGCTATGACCCGAACTGGCGGCCGCCACGGCCGGCGGTGAACGCGACGGTCGATACGCAACTGGCCGGGACGCCGCAGGCCGAGGTTGTCGCTGACCCGTCATCGGCGGGCTTGGCGGGCGACGACCAGGCCGCAAACAACACCCCGCCGCCTACTGCTCCGCAGCAACTCCCACGGTTGGGGGGTGAGGGGGGCAGCGGAGACAGCAACCCGCCGTCCACCTCGGGCCGTGGGGGCCGCCTTCGCCCGCACTACCTGAGGAACTACATCACGACGACGCAGGTGCTCGAGGGCGAGCAGCGGCACGAGAGCACCGGCTTGGAGGTGCAGGCCATCTACGAAGGACTCATGATTGCAACGTGCGGCTGGCCGCGCCGGGTGGCCGGGCGGCTGTTCGCACCGCACTCTCGCGACGGCGTCACGATCCTCAAGAAGGAGTGCGACCTGTTCAGTTGGATCGGCGAGACGCTCAGTGCGCACAACGTGGCGGCCGAAGCCGGGGTGCGGAAGCACCCGATCGACTGGATCGACAACGGCCCAGTCGTCAAGCAGGGGGAGTTCCACTCCTACATGCTCAGGACCGCCATGGCCTACGAATCGGTGGAGCGATACCCGCACGCCTGCCCCCAGCCCGGTGCCTACTACTGCGACCGCCCCTGCACCGGCGGTGATGGCGCGGCGCTGAACGGGTTCTTGGCGTTCTTCACCATGGCGTCCGACGCGGACCGGGACCTGCTCTTGGCGTTTCTGCTCACGACAGTCTGGGGGCGCGAGCCGGGCCAATCCCCGGCATTCGTATTCGACGTCGCTGACAACCAGGGCCGCGGGCGCGGGGCTGGCAAGTCCACCATCCCGCAGAAGGTCGGGTCGCTCTTCGGCGGGCACATCTCTCGCGGCAAGCGCGACAACTTCGAAAAGTTCAAGACCCGGCTGCTGTCGAGTGGGTGCGATGGCAAGCGCGTCGTGCTCCTCGACAACCTCAAGGCTGACGTCTTCTCGGACGAGGACCTGGAGTCGCTCATCACCGATCGGATCGTCAACGGCCACCGCATGTACGACGGCGACGCCACCGTCACGAACAACTTCGTCTACTGCATCACCTGCAACGGCGTGCAGCTCTCGGACGACCTGGCGAGCCGGAGCGTCTTCATCGACGTCGCACGCCACACGACGTCCGGAAGGTGGAACTTCGAGATCGATCAGTACATCGACGCGCACCGCTGGGCGATCTTCGGGGACCTGCTGGCGATCTTCGCACGACCGGCCCGTCCCCCAGCTCGGATCGACCAGGTCCGCTGGGGCGGCTGGACGGAGGAGGTCCTCGGGCGGGTGGGCAACCCGGACGCAGCCCTCCAGGCGATCATCGAGCGGCGGAGGCGCGCCGACGGCGACGCGGCCACCCACAACTACCTGTTCGAGCTCATCCACGAGTACCTCCGCCGGGCCGGCTTCACGAACCCGAAGCAGAGCTACGTCCACTTCCGGAACCACCAATTCGCCCGCATCCTCGAGGAGGCCGGCATCGGCTCCAGCGACGACGGCGGCCGGGCCGTCGTCCGCGTCGGCCCAAACCAGGTTAAGGGTATCGTCACCCGCCTCAAGTTGTCGTGCCTCGTCCACGACAAGGAGGACGACCACGCTGGGGTTTACTTCCGCGGCGAGGAGGGGGAAGGCTTTTCCCAGGCGCAACAGTTCGACGATCCGGCCCTTCCTCGTGACCCGGTAGAGTTCAAGAAGGCGATGCAATCGAAAGTGACGGTCCAGGTTCACACTCCAAAACTCCAATCCTACTCCAATCACGGATAGACTTTTGGAGGTGAAAAATGCCTATGAAACATGGGGAAATCCCATCCCGGCTCCAAAACTCCAAAACTATGCATACGGAGTCGTCAGGAGGCAAGAGAGGCGGCGGAGAGGGGGAGGACAAAGGGGCGGGGCTATAGGGGGGGGGAGTGTGACACCCCCGATTTTTTGGAAGATTGGAGCGAGGAGCGGCCAACAGCCTGTCGCGCAAGGAGTTGCGACGAACCGAAACGCCTCGAGATTTGGCGGAAACTCCAAAACTCAACCCTGCGGGATCTAACGAGCCAATCGCCAGCACCGATACGGAGGATTATCCCATGCCCACCATCACATCCCACCCCGTCTGCCTCGGCCTCATAGCCGACATCATCGCCAACCCCGCCGACTTCGCCCCGCGCCTCATCCTCGCCGACTGGCTCGAGGAGTTCGGCGATGACGCAGACCGGGAGCAGGCGGCGTTCATCAGGCGGCCGCTCGCCGGACGGGGCGGCTACCGGACGAAACGCAGGAAGGACGACGCGGCGCGCGTCCGCGAAGCCATCGGCGGCCTACTGCCGAAGGCCTGGCGGGTCGTGCTGATGGCGGATGACGACCTGGCGACCGCCCGGCTCACCGACGTGCTCGAGTCGGGCAGCTGGTCGATCCTCCCGCGCCGCCTGGTGGCCGTCATCCGGCACGGGTTCGTTTCGGAGGTCGGCTGCACGGCGGACCAGTGGCTGGCGATCGGGCCGAAGCTGGTCCGGTGCCAGCCGGTCGCCGACGTGCGGCTCAGCGACCCATTCCCGGACGACTTCGTCGCCGGCGGCACGTTTGGCGAGGCCCGCAAGGTGCGGACCTGGAAGCGAAAGATAACGTCGACCGCGGCGGTCGACGCCCTCGACGCGCGGCTGTTCGACCTTCTCAGGAGCGGGGAGGTGGTCGAACGATTGCGAGGCCGGCGGTGCTACCGCAACCCGGACGGGGCATGGTGCGCGTATGCCGACGCATCGCGGGCGTGCGTGGACTGGGCCCGAACCGAAGCCGGCCTCCCGCCCCTGGCGACCTCGCCGCTGACTGGCCCGCCGAGGAACGACGCGGACGACGGGGACGAGTGACCACCCCCAACCGTGGGAGTCTCTACCCCGCCCTTGGAAAGATAGGAGAGCGCGCAATGAACGCGACGGCGAAGAAGTCCACGAGGCCGGCCACCGCCGGCTCCCCGGACCCGGTAATCCTCAACCTCCTCCGCGACCTGGCGCGCGACCCGCGCGACGAGGCGGCGCTGCGGGCCCTGGCGGACCGTCTGGCGGCCGGCCCGGCAACCGAGGTGAAGCGGACGGAGAGGCTCCCCCGCTGGGCTTCATCGGCGTGGCGGACGCGTCAGCCGTGGGAGTTCGACCGGCTCCCCGTCCGGGGCCGGACGGTGTACGGCCTGTTCGGCGACCACGCCGACCACTGCGGCCGGACGAAGGTCGCCGGGCTGGAGGCGGTCGTCACCGAGCCGTACCACGACGTGGCGACCATCACCCCGGCCATCGTCCAGGCTGCGTGCCGGTACGGCATGGTGCCGGCCGTCTCCAGTTCGGCGGCGTGGAACTCGGGGTGCTCGCGCGGCCTGCTGTTCGACCGGCAGGCCGTCCTCGACGCGGCCGCCGCCGTGGCTCCCATCGCCTCGGCGACGACCTCGGCGGAGCCGGCGCTCGTCCGGATGAGCGACGTGAACCCGCGGCCGAGGACCTGGTCGAACACGTTCGAGGACGCGTTCACCCACGCCTTCTACGGGACGTTCCCTAGCTGGGATTGGCCGCTGTATCGATGCCCGCCGACGCAGGCGTATCTCGCCCTGATGCGTTTGGAGCCGCGGTTGGGGCACCTCCTCACCGTCGCGGCCGGGTGGCGTCAGCACCGCAAGCCGGGGTGGTGCGGCCTCGCCGCGTGGTACGGCTACGGGCCGCACCGCGGCCAGGGGATGAAGTCATTCGTCGAGCGGCTGGTCGGGTGTCAACGCGAGGGCGGCCCGCACCCGGAGCTGAGCACCAGCCGGGCGTACGACGTGGTGTACCGCTACCTGTACGACCAGGCGATGCCCGGGTGTCGCCACAAGGGGAGCGAGTGCGTGGCGGGGGAGTGGTAGGCGACGGGCGCGCCCCCCCCCAAAAACCGTGGATGTCTCCGGCCGCCGGAGGCGAACGACCCCGACACGGCGGGACGCCAGCGACTCGCCCGCGCCGCCCACCAGTCACGCCGCCTGGCCGGCCCACCGCCGCGTCCCACTCCCCTCAGCCACCCTCCACCCCTCCCGGGTGGTCCGGGCGTGCTGGCGGGGCGGATGGTGGCCGGGAAACCGTGACACGATGTCGCGGTTGATTCCGCCACCAACAGCCGGGCGAACTCGACGCCGTAGACGGTCATGATCTGCTCGGCCGCCTTCGCCGGGTCGCGGGAAAGGCTGATCGTCGGTTGGACCAGGCCGGCCAGCCGGCACGCCGTCTTCGGCTTCATCTCGCCGGAGCGGACCTTCGCCAGTAGGTCTTCCGCCGGCGTAGCCGGGGCGTCGGGGCCGGCGGCCTCACGCTCCTGCTCGGCTCGGCGACGGAGGCGACGAACCTGATAGGCGGCGGAGTTGCCCTGCTCGGCGGCGGGAACATTGCCGCTCGCTCCTGGAGAGGAATCCATTACCCGGTTATGGATTCCTGCCTCTGCCTCTTCCTTCCTCTCCGTGTGCTGGTTCACTCCGGTCGGGTTCCCCGGCCCCCGCTCCAACGCCTCGTCCAGCGCCCGCCGCTCTGGGCAGTCGCCGAGGACGCGCCGCACCACGCCGCCCGCCTTCTTGCGGAACTCCGGGTCGTCCCGGTCGAGCTTCTCGATCTCCTGGCGGGCCTCGGCCACCCGGGCCGCCCGCTCCGGCGTCGGCGACCTCGGCCCCAGCTTCGCCGCGTCGGCCTGGGTGATGAGGCCGTCGCGGTAGAGCGTCTGGATCACCTCGGGGGCGCGGAGGATGGCGCGGAGTTGCTGGGACTTCCTGTCCTGCTTGTTGGAAACCTCCACATCGGATGTGGAGGTTTCCTCCTCCTTCCTCGGCCTCCCGCCCTTGTCCGTCCCCGGCGCGACCGTGATCAGGTCCGCCGCCCGGTCGCCCAGCTCGGCCGCCAGGTGCGCCCGGAACTTGGCCGGGTCGGTGCCCAGCCCCCACGGCTGGCGGTCGCGACAGAAGGCGTCGAAGTCGGGGTAGGCGTCGCCCGCCTCGTCGGTCACGAGCGTCCAGGCGCGGTGCTCCTTGCCCTGGTTGAAGAGGGAGCAACTCCATCAATTGATGGATTTGCTCCGCCGCTGCCGAGTTGAGCAAGCTACTGCAGATGTGCAGAAGGTCGGCCGCACACGGGCACCCGAGATGCCGGGCCCGCCGGGGGTGCGCGTCGCCGAGGACTCGCTATCGGGACGCGCGTAGGGGCCCCGGCGGGTCCGGCGCGCTGGCGTGAAGGCCGCGCCTGGAGAACCCGATACGCCGCCCCGGCCCGCCAGGAAAACCCAGAAACCCCAGCGCCCGCGTCCATCGCCTCCACCAGCTCCGGCACGCCGTTCTCCACCACCTTGGCGACGCGGTAGGCCGTGTCGCGGGAGCCGAGGCCGGCGTACTGGGCGGCGACTTCGGCGGTCGTTTCGCCAGCCGGAACTTCGTCGCTGCTCGGAACTTGTGTTCCCGGGAACACAAGTTCCTTATCCGTCCTCTGCCCGTGCCGATTCCCGATCCGCTCCCTCTTGGCCAAGTACATGGCGTAGCGTTCGCTGAGCGTGAACTCCGCAAGGAGTTCGTTCTCGTCGTGCTCGGCGAGGAGGACCTGGGCCAGCTCCATCAATTGACGAAGCTGGCTTCGCCGAGCCGCCCCGCAACGCCCGCCGTCACAACCCCACCCCCGGACGGCCCGATTCTGGCCCGCCACTTTTGCCGCCCGCTCCGGGCGAATGTTCAAATGCCGCGAGTCGCCCGTTGACTTCCACCGCCGCCCGAGGAGGCAACCGCCGTGGCCGCCGCACTCATCGACGTCAGCGAACTGACGACCCTCGCGACTGTGGCCCGCCGGTACGGCGTCCCGGAGCCGAGCCTGCGCCGCATCGCCGACCGGCTCCTGCCCGGCCTGGTGCGCGTCAACGGGACGCGCATGGTCGGCCCGGCGGACGTCGCCGCGATCGAGGAGGAGCTGCGCCGCCGCGGGAGGCTGCCGGCGACGGCGTGAGGGGCGCGTGAGGCGCGCAGGGGCAAGTAGGACCGGCCGGAGCAGGCCGAGACGGCAGGAGGACCAAGCAGCAGAACCAAGCAGTTCCAGCAGACGCACGAAGTGGAGCAACGACTCATGGCCGCCACCACCACCAGCAACATCCCCCCGGCGACCCCGCCCCTGCCGCGGACGTTCATCGACCCGAACGACAGCGTCCTCGACGTGGCGACCGCCACCCTGGACGGCCTCGACGAGGACGCCGACCGCGTCCGCCAGACGCTCGACTGGCTCGCCGGGGTGCGCGACGTGGACGCGGCCGCCCTCGTCGCGGCCACGGCCGGCATCGAGGCGGCCCGCCAGGTCCTCCACCAGGCGGCGAAGACGCTCAGCCTGCTGCTGGCCCGTGGGCTGGACCGGGCACCGTGGCACGACGACTTCGAGCGGGAGCTGCGCCGGGAGCGCGAGGCCGAGGCGGGGGAGGCGGGTCGCCAGGGCAGGAAGAACGGCAAGCGGCGGGGAGCCAAGCGATGAGCGAGCGCGTCCCCACGACCGCGATGCCGATGCCGCCCATCGAGGACGCGGACGGGCACAACCTCGTCATCCGCGAATTGGAGGCCCTCGTCGAGTCGCTGCTCAGCCTGGACCGGCTCGCGACCAGCACCAAGAACCCCGAGGTCCGGCGAAGGGCCCTGGAACTGCGGTCGTCGTTCAACCGGCGGGCCGCCGAGTTCGCGAGTTGGTTGCGGAAGCAGGCCGAGGACTCCGGCTCCGCCCTGATCCAAAAGGCAATGGACGGCAAGCTCCGCACGAAGTGAGGCAACCGACAATGACCACCACGACCACCCTCACCTCGCCCGCCGCCGCCCGGCTGCGCGACCTCGCCGACCGCCTCGACGAGGTCGAGCGGCTCCTCGCCGACCCGGCCCGGGCAGGGCGACTGGCCGGCCACGTGCCGGCGGCACTGCGTGCCCAGGTGGGCCGGGACGTCGGCGACGTCGAGTTCCGCGTCGAGGCCGTGCTGCGGGTCCTCCGACCGACGTGAAACGAACCACGAACGAACCAACCAACCAAACGGGAAACCGAACCCATGGCGACCACGACCCCCGCGAAGAAACCGACCGCCGCCCCGGCGACCGCCCCGGCCGGCACGTCCGCCCCGCCGCCCCTCGTCGTCCTCGACGTGGCGTGGGCCGTCGGCACGCTCAGCCAGCCGGTTTCCCGCATCACCGTCGAGGGCGGGAAGTTGCCACGCCGGGCCGGCTTCATCGACCCGGCCGTGGCCCCCATCCTCGCCGCGATCGAGACGCGAGCCGTGCACCTCCTCGCCGGCGACGAGCACGGGGCGCGGGTCAACCAGCTCGCGAAGGACCTCGCCGCCGTCAAGGCCGAGGCGATCCTGGCCCAGAGCGACGTCGCCACCGCCCGGGCGAAGCTCGAGGCCGCCCGCCTCGTCCCGCTGCCGGACGCCGCCCTGCAGGAGAAGCGGCTCGCCGACCTCCAGGACGCCGTCGATCTCGCGGCCGCCGCCCTGGACGCCCTGGAACGCCGCGCGGTCGAGACGGCCGAGGCGTCGCAGCGGGCGTCCCGCCAGGCCGAGGACGCCGTCCGGGCCGCGGTCAGCGCCGCCTCGGCCGAGCACCGCGACGCCGTGGAGGCCGAGGTCGAGGCGGCGAAGCGCGACATCGCCGCCGTCCTGGCCGGCCCGCTCGCCCGGCTCCGCGCCGCCGAGGCGCGGCTCGTCCCCGGCCACGACCTGGACCGGCTGACCCGGCGGCTGGTCGACAACCCGACCGGGGGGAAGTGACCCACATGGCGAGGAAACGCAAGCCCCCGAAGGTCACCACCGCTGTGGCCGGCCCGGAACCCGACGGCTGGCAACCCCGCCAGGTCGGCACCCCGTCCGACGACGTCCGCCGCGGGCTCGCCCTCCTCCTCGCCGGCGGCCGCGACACGCGCGACGCGCTGCGTGCGAAGGTCGTCGAGGCGGTCGCCCGCGTGGTCGCCGACAAGGGGCGATGCCCGACCGACGACCGCGTCCGCTTCATCTGCCGGGCCGTCGCCGAGCTGAAGCGGGAGTCCCAGCTCCGGGCGATCGCCGCGGCGCTCCTCCTGGTCGAGACGTGCGGCGGCCTGCTCGACCGGATGCACGACGACGTGCAACTCGGCGCGGTGCTCGACGAGCCGGGAATGGTGGTGGCCGTGATGCGGAAGGCGGTCGAGATGGCGGAGGAACGGGCGACGGCGACCGGTGCGTGACCGGGTGAACGCCCGGCGTGGCAACATCGGCAAACCCTACCGGAGTGGCAGGTTATGGCGGCAAAAGGCAGTCGGAAAGGGGGAGGCACCTTCGAGGTGCTCGTCGCCGCCGGCCGCACCGCCAAGGACGCGGCCGCCGCGGCCGGCATCAGCGAGACGACGGCGTCGCGGCGGCTGCGCGACCCGGCCGTCCAGCGGCGCATCCGCGAGCTGCGCACCCAGATGGTCCAACAAACGGCGGGCCGGCTGAGCGAGGCGATGGGCGAGGCGGCCGAGAAGCTGCGGAGCCTGCTGAACGCCGAGAACGAACAGGTCCAACTGTCCGCCGCGCGGAGCCTGCTCGAGTACGGCCTGAAGGTCAAGGAGGCGGTCGAGTTGGAGGAGCGGATCAGCGACCTGGAGAACGCCGTCGGCGAGGCGGGCCGGTTGCGGGCGGTGCCGCCGGACGACGGCGACGCCACGCAGCCGGAGGACCCGGCATGAAGGCCGCATTGCTGAAGCGGCTGACCGTCCTGGAGGCGAACGCGAAGCGGGGACGGACTATCACCCTCGTCGTCTTCCGCGACCTCGGGCACGACTGTGGGACGTACCTCCGGTTCGATGACGGCGGGCACCTCGTCGGCGCGGCGGCGGACAAGGAACTGGACCGGGCGAAGCGGGACGGCCGGCTCGACGCGAGCCTGGCGATGATGCTGTGGGACGTGAACCTCCTCGTGGCCCTGGGGCTGGAACGCCACCCGGACGAACGGATGGCGATGGAGGAGGCGACGGGCGACGCCACCCACACTGTGGAGGTCCCGGCCGACGAAGTCGGCGACCTGGCCGGCCAGGAGAGCGAAGCGACCCCGAGCGAAGCGACCCCGAGCGAAGGGGAGGACGCCCTCACCCAGGAGCAACGGGAGGTCGCCGAGGCCATCGAAGCGGGCAAGCCGGTGGAACTGCCGCCGCCGCTGCCAGAGCCGACGAGGACGATCCAGTGGCTGGACTTCTGATGCGACGCGACGCAGTCACCACCGTTGAGGGGCCTCGATGTCGGCCGACGACGCGACCAGCAACGACGACGCTACGGCTGGCCAGCCGGACCCGGGGCCGACTCCCACAGGGGTGGGGGACAAGAACGGCAACGCCTCGCCCGCCTGTCGCCACTGCGGAATCCGGAAGGGCCGGGTTGGCCGTAACGCCAGCCGCGGCCTGTGCAACGTCTGCTACGCGGACAAGGCCATCCGGGAGTTGCACCCGAAGGCGCGCCGCCGGCGACGGGAACGGGTCGGCCCGCGCCGCCACTGTGGGCGTGAGGGCAAACTCCGGCCGCGGCGGCTTTGCACGCCGTGCTACGAGGACAAGGCCGTCCGGGAGAAACACGCCGGCGGGTTCGCGCCGGGGTACGAGGGGACGCGGCAACGGCCCGGCCGTCGGCTGCCAGCCGAACCGACGACGGCGTTGCCCGGGACGCCGGAGAAGGTCGAGGTGCTGCGGCAGCGGGCGGCGCGGGGAGAGATCCTCCACCACCCCGACGACGCCCGGCTCGACGCGGTGGACGCCGCCGTGCTGCTCGAGTTGTTCGGCGGCATCGAGGCGTACCAGTTGCGGCCGCGCGAGCCGAGGTTCAAGGCGGCTCGGCTGACCCGCGATGACGACTGAGGCAAGGCGAAGGGCCCAAGCGAAGGGGGAGGTAGTTACCATGCCGCTCGTTGGCGACCCGACCACGTTCCTGGAGTTCCGCGGCGTCGCCTACGTCGAGAGCGACGAGTCGCCGGTCGGCAACTACTCGCGCGGCCGGGGGACGATCACCCGGTCGTACCAGTGCGGCTGGGAGGACAGAGACGCCCTCGCCCTGGCGATGCTCGGCACGACGAGCGTCCAGACCGACGGCAGCGGGCGGCGCTACCTGTCCCGCGTCACGCCGCACACCCTGCCGTACAAGACGTTCATGCACTGCGACGACATCTTGCAGGTCCGGCCGATGGCCCTGCGCGGCAACGACGGCGGCCAGGCCGACGGCCTCGGCGTCGCCCGCTACCAACAAGCCGAAGTCGTCTGCCAGTACTCCATGCCGACGTTCAGCGTCCGGGAGGACGACGAGGTCAACGCGGCCTACGGCCCGCTCGCCGGCCTGCCCGACGAGGGGCACATGCTGGCGACCCTCGGGGCGAGGTTGTCCCGCTACATCTCGACGACGACGAGGTACACGACGCGCGAGCTGGTGAGCAACCGCGGCCTGGTGAAGGACTCCGACGGCAAGACCATTCTGGAAGGCATCCCGATCCGCGAGGCGACCGGCGAAGTCACCTACACCTGGTGGAATGTCCCAGAAGCCGCCCTCCCCCGCGGGGCGTGGATCGCCGGCGGGGCGTGCGTCAACGACCAGGAGTTCGACCTCTGGCCGGCCGGGTGCCTGCTGGCGAGCGGCCTGCCGGAGGTGCGACCCGAACCCAACGTCGTGGACGGGGAGTTGTACTTCACGCTGGTCTACCGCTTCCAACTCCTGATGCTCTACGACCGGGACCCGATGCTCGCGGGTGGCCCGGTTGTGAGGGGTCACAACTACATCCGCCGGCTGACGACCCGCCCGCCGCTCGTGGACAAGCTGTTCCTGCCGAAGCTGGTGACGACGACCGGCGAGCCCCAGACCGAGTTCCAGTCCGTGGACCCGGACCGGCTCATGTTCCCCGGCTTCGATTACGCGTCCTTCTTCCGGCCGGACCAACCGCCGCCGTGAGGCAGACACACCAACACCGTGGGAGTTGACCCGGAGGTACCCCGATGGCGACGAACAACACCGGCCCGGGCGACAGCAACCTGAGCGGCGCGGCCGCCCTCGCCCTGGCCCGGGTCATGGCGGAAGCCAACCGCCGCATGGACCTGATGAACCGCAACCTCGCCCGGTTCACCCAGACGCTGGGCCGTGGCGGGGCCGGCAGGGGAGGCGGTGGCGGAGGTGGCGGCAGCGGGGGTTCGTCCTCGCCGGGCGGGCGGGCCTCCCCGGACGGGGCCGCCTTCGCCGCGGCCATCTCCGCGAACACGAACAAGATCGGGGCCCTCGTCGCCGCGGTGGAGCGGAACACCGCCGCGATGCGTGGGCTGGCCGGCCTGACGGGGGTTTCCGCCGCCGCCGGCGTCGCCCGCGTCGTCCAGTCGAGCGGAAGGACGACGACGCCGTCCCCGCGCCTGGCGACGCCGTCCGTCCCCCGCTCTGCCGTCCAGGCCGTGCGGATGACGCCGGCCGTCCAGGCCCAGGCGTCCCGGTCCGTCCCGGCCTCGAGCGCCCCGGTCGCCGCGGCGGACACCGGCCCGGTGAAGGCGGTCCGCGACCGCAAGGCGGCCGAGTCCGACCCGGAACAGAACGCCATCAACCGGGCGAAGCGCCGGGCGGCCCGCCTCGCCGAACTGAAGGAACAGGGGCTCTCCGAGGACGAGGTCGGCCAGGCGATGGCGAAGTACGACGCCGACTCCGCCAAGCGACAGCGGAAGAAGAAGCCGGCCCCGACGAGCCAGCCGGGTTCGCCGACGGCGGCCGAATCGGCGTGGAACGACCTGTGGGACACCCTCGGGTCGTCGAAGCTGCCGCAGGGGGCCGGGCCGCCCCGGCCGCTGACGCCGCTGGAGATGACGCCGGGAGAGGCGGCCGCGCGGCGAGGGGGCAAGGGCGGCGGCGCGGGGGGCCGGGGAGGCAACGGCCCCGACCTGAGCATTACGGAGTTGGTCCGGGCCCTCGACGCGAACACCCGGGCGACGGACGGCAACACCGCCGCGATGCGCGCCGTGCGCCAGGCCGTCCGAGGCCCGCGGGGCGGGGGCGGCCCCGGGGGCGACTACGGCGACCTGACCTCCGTGCAGAGGAGGCGGAACTGGGTCGGCAGGACGGACGACTTCCGCCAGGACCTGGGGCGGCTGAGCGGGGCGAGCGCCGGCATGGCGGCGGCCGGGGCGGGCGGGATTTTGGGGATGGTGAGTGCGATCTCGCCGTCGGCGATCAGCACGCTGAGTGATTCGTTCGCCATCCTGAGCGGCGAGATCGGCAAGAGCTTCGTCCCGGCGATCTACTCCGTCGCCCACGGCCTGCAGGACGCCACCCGCTACGTCGCGGGGCTCGACGACGGGCTCAAGGCCGGCGCGGCCCGCATCGCCATCTTCAGCGTCGGCGGGCTGGCCACCCTGTCAATCGGGTCGCGCGTCCTGTCCGGGACGCTCGGCGTCCTGACGACGACGGTGAAGGGCTTCGGCGCGGCGATGACGTTCGCGTTCACGACGCCGCTCGGCCTGGCGATCACCGGGGTGGCGGCCCTGACCGCCGGGGTGGTCACCGCGACCGGGCAGTGGAACAACCTGGCCAGCGCCGCCGGGCGGGCGCTGGGGTACATCGGCGAGAAGGCGGCGGACGGGGTGCGGGCGATCGGGGAGCTGGGACAGCAGCAGAGGGTCGGCGACCTGGTGAACCAGCTGCCGGAGGCGGCCCGTCGCCAGATCCTCGCGCCGAATCTGAAACCCGAGCAGACGAACAAGACGATCGCTCACCTGATCGCACAGAACGAGGAGGCCCTCGAGAAGGCGAGGGAGGGGCTCCTGCCGGAACAGGCTCCGCAGTTCGCGGCAGCGCGGGAACGCGAGGCGATCGTCACCCAGGCGATCAGGGAGGTAATCCTGCCTGATCGGAGGATGATGGAGGGGGTGTGGCAGACCGCCGGCCCAGAACAGCGCGCCGTCATCGACAGGGAGCAAGGCGTCCGCGACATCTTCCAGCACTTCCGCGGAATCGCCAGGGCGGAGGATATTGCCAAGCAACGCGGCGTGAACATCACCCGAAGCGAAATCACCCAGGGCATGCCTCAGGGTGGCCCCCTCAATGAGCCGTACCCGGCAACCTCTCGGCGGATTCTTCCCCGAGACGGCTCGGGCCCAGCCTCGGCCGCCGTCCAGGAACTCATCCGGACGGGCGACGTCCTCCGCTCGCTCAGCGCCGCCGTCGTCGGGGCTGGGGGCGACCCGTCCCGCTACCTCCACAACGTGAAGTCCCCCATCTCCGCCCGCTACACGGACGCGATGTCGTTCCGCGACTCCGTCCAGCTCGCCGCCCTGAACACCGGCGACCTCGAAGCGGACAAGGTCCAGCGCCAGCTCGAGGAGATGGACAAGCACGAGGGCGTCCGGACCCAGCAACTCCTCGACGCCCTCGCCGAGGCGAACGCGACGCTCCGGGAACTCGCCGACCTGCCGTGGGTGCGGGCGCGGCGATGAGGCGAGACGCGACGGACCCACACCCCCGGGTCGGCTGGCCGGATGGTCGCCAGGTCGGCCGGCCCGGGGGAAGGACCACCAACCACCACACCCACAAACACCCCCGTGGGAGTCCTGCGGCCGAAGGCCGCGACCCAGGCCACAAGGAGGATGCTCAAATGCAAGCAACCTCCCCAACGGCCCCGACCACCACGCCCCACCCCGAACCGGAGACCTCCGCCATGACCGAAGCCGAGATCCTCGCCAAGATCGACTTGACCCCGTCAGAGGCGGACCTGGCCATCGACCTCCGCCACCTCGCCGCCACCTCCGTCCTCGGGTGCGAGGTGCTCAAACTGGCCGGCCAGGCGGTGCCGGCGGAGACGCTGGCGGTGTTGGGGGCGCTGCGGCGGGCGGTACAGATGGAGGAGCGACTGGCGGGGATCAACCTGCTGGTGGTCGGGGTGCTGGGGCGGGAGGGGACGGTGGAGGAGGCGCTGGGGGTGGCGGGAGAGCGACTGGCCGACTTTCCGCGGCGCTGATACGATTCGTCCAGGACGAATCTTCACCCACGAGCGCGCCCATGCGTCAGTACCTCGACCTCCTCGGTGACATTCTCGCCCGCGGCGCTGTCAAGGAACAACGGGCCGTCCTCGCTGACGGCTCAAGGCTGAAGACCCGTGCGCTCTTCGGCTGCCAGGTCCGATACGACCTCCGGGCGGGTTTTCCGCTCGTCACGACGAAGCGGGTCCACTTCAACGGCATCGTCGCCGAGTTGGCTTGGTTTTTGACCGGCTCAACGAACTGCAACGACCTGAAGGCTCTTGGGTGCGGCATTTGGAACGAGTGGGCGATGCCGGACGGTGACCTCGGGCCGATCTACGGCAAGCAGTGGAGGAACTGGCAAGGGCCGCAAGGCCCGGTGGACCAGGTCGCCAGGCTGGTGGAGGGGATCAGGGAAGTCGTCCGGACGCCGACGGCGAGCGTCGGCCGCCGGCTGATCTTGACCGCGTGGAACCCGGCGGATATGCCAGAGCCACGCCCGGTCGGGAGTCCGCCCTTGCCACCGGTTGGGTGCCACACGTTGTCGCAGTACGACGTGACGGACGGGCGGCTGT
>Ga0268299_1001294_pt1 | contig 47433 bp, 39 predicted proteins | sample NOBtaG_FD_193484 | JGI IMG/M metagenome (GOLD analysis project Ga0268299, IMG submission 193484) | Activated sludge microbial communities from bioreactor in Nijmegen, Gelderland, Netherland - NOB reactor | ecosystem: Engineered > Bioreactor > Aerobic > Activated sludge | place: Netherlands... | reverse complement strand
CGATGAGCAGAATAATGGCAGTTGTGATGAGTAAAAAAGGTAGTCTTTGCCGATCATAATCGGCCTGCGCGAATAATAATAGACGAACTGCGCAGTACGTTATAAATCCAATTATGGCTCGGAATGGTTGGCGTTGAGCGTATGATTCTAATCTTATCAGCTTCAGGGCGAACCACGCAAAAAGCAATGCCCAAAATATGCTGGCGATCCACTCCAGCGGCAGCGGCAGGCTGATCTGCGCCGCAAGGTCGGCAGGGGTTTGCAGCGCCCGCACCACTGTGCCAAGCTGAAACAGCGCCAGAAATGCGGTTAAAAAAATCAGCCGCCAGGGACGACGGGGCATTGATTGAGTCATGGTTCAGGAATTATAACGTCAATTACGGTGTTATGCCGAAGCGGTTGAGCAGTTCGATAACCGTATTTGTGGACTGAACTCATGTGCTTTCCGGTGGCAGCAATTTTTCCAAACTCCCGATCAAAACAGGCAAGTCTTTTATCATTGTTTCCCACACTAAATCCTCGTCAATATACATATAATCGTGTACGACTTTGTGACGCATCCCAATAATTTGTTTCCAGGGGAGATGATTGTTGTTGACGAGAAATGGCTCGGAAAGATGACGAGCAGCCTCGCCGATTATCTGTATAAGATGCGCTAGAGCGATGCGAAGTGGCTCATCGGCGTCATAATTTGCCCGTTCTTTGCCCTCTACGAATTTTCGTGCTTTGCGGGCACAGTCGAGCATATGACCGACATAAACCAGATCATCCTTCATACAAGACCTGCGCTTCAGCCAATACCCGATCACGTATGTGAGGGTTTAGGAATTTGGGTGTAACAAGGTCAATCGGACGATTCTCCATCAATGCGGATAATTCTTCTTCCATGAGGCCCAATCCAATGAATCCAGGCCCATTTCCCGGTTCAAATTCGACCAATACATCAACATCGCTTTCCGGCTTAAAATCATCACGCAGGACAGAGCCAAATAAAGCCAGTTTACGAATGTGGTGTTTACGGCAGAAGTCTACGATTTGAGCTTCATATATTTCGATATTCATGAAATTCTCCTTATGGAGTTATTCCAAATCGATTGAGCAGTTCGACAATTGCGTTATTGTAGCCGAGTGCGCTTTCCTCGATCACGCGGATCGTATGCGTCCCGCTCAAGGCGGCATCCACCGGAGTGGGTAGATTCCACGTGCCGGATTCATATTTAAAACCATTATGCCAGATGGGAATGATCGTCAAATCGGCTTCCAGCGCCCAGGTGATCTCCTGAATCGCGACCTGAGAATTAAGCGTTTCCCGGCCCAGCAGCGAAATAAAATAATCGTATTTCTGGATGCGCGCTTTTAACCCGGCCTGCCAATCTTCCCCTGGTACGAGCGACACATCCAGAAATGGCTCTAATCCTTCGGCTTTCAAGCGCGCCAGCACCAGCAACGCAAACGCGCTGCTCTCGCTGCGTTTGTAGGAGATAAAAATCGTCGCCGGCGGGGCGCTTTCGAGCAGATCAAAAGCCGACTTGTTGAGGACAAACCCATTGGACTCAAACGTAATGTAGCCATTGCTCGCCAGCAGCGAGATTCGTGGGCAGTCATCATTCCAACGTTTGGCAATATATTCCATGACCTGTCGCTGATTGATTCCACCTCGAAACGTGCTGACAAAGGTATCCCAGACATTTTCGACTGCGCCCTCCGCCAGTTCCTTCGCGAAAATGTGGACGCGGGTGATGGGGTTCTGGGGCAGTGGCCTCTGACAGACTTTTTCGATAAACGTTTCGAGTGGGGTTTGGTCGCTCAAAATTTCCTCCCTGGGAGATTAAATGATCTCAATCGCCCAATTGGTCGTGATGCTTTGTCCTGGCTCCAGCCACAGCGCCGTTCCCATTTCCAGCGCTTGTTCGATGCCGCCCGCCCAGGTGTTGGTGCAGGGCAGCAAAGAGCCGACGTATTCGTTGCTCTCCGGGTTGAAGTGAAACCATACCCAGACGTATTTCATAAATGTCGGGTCGAACTCGATGCGGATACCCGCGTTCAGCTTGGAATTGAAAATTTCGATGTTGCCAACGTGGGGCGCGTCGCCGAGTTCGACCAGTTTTTCGGTTCTGGCGGGCAGCGTTTTAATCACTTCATCGCCTATTTTGACCACCGTTCCCTCGTCGTAGAGCGGAAAGCCGTGATAGGGATGCAGGCCGTAGATAAAAGGAAATTTTTCCTTCGAACTCTGCGGGTTAAAAATTTCGTCCACCACGCTGATGCGCGGAGAATTTTCGTCGAGCATAAACACGCGCCGGATACTCAGCGGCGTGTTGCGCGATTGGGCGGTCAGGTAAGCGCAGGCCTGGTTAATCCGATGATCCCAGGCGACGTGGCGCAGGTCGCCGTGAAATTCATATTTTCGACCATTCAACTCGGCGGGCGTGGCGGCGTTCGGGAACATGGTATAAAAGCCGCAAAAGAAATAATCTTCCGGCTGCTTGACGGTTTTACTCTGGACATCGGCTTCGAATTTTTTAACCTCATCCTGCTTGAGATAAAGGTAGTCGAGTCCGGTCTTTTTGTGTTTAATGCGGTGAATTTCTGCGCCGCGTTCGGGCAGTAAGACGACTTCAAGATGCTCATTTTCCAGAATGATTGCCTGGAGGTGATTCAGCCATGTGGTTTCACGAATATTCAATTGAAGATTGCTCCGAAATTATGTGCGCTGCCAGTTGAGCGGGAAACGAGAACGTTTTTTGTAGGACGCAAAAGCGAAAATGCTGAGAACGCTGAAAATGCCGCCGATGCACAGGATGCTCCCCGCGCTGCCGATGGATAAAATGCTGCCGATGCTGCCGATGGAAAGGATGCTGCCTGTACTACCGATAGAAAGAATGCTCCCGGTGCTGCCAATCGAAAAAATGCTGCCTGTGCTGGCGATGCTCCCGATACTGTTGGTGCTGGCATAACTCCATTTGCTTGCCACGATGCCCGCTCCTTAAATGCTCACGGTAGGCCGATATTCGCCAAAGACGCCGCGCAGCGTATGACAGATTTCGCCGAGCGTTACGTCATTTTCGACACACGTCACGAACAGCGGCATCAGATTTTCGCTGCTGCGCGCGGCTTTTTCCAGATGAGCGCGCAGTTCGACTACTTTATTATCATCGCGTTTTGCGCGTAATTCAGTAAGTTTCTGGCGCTGTGCGGCTTCGATTGCGGGATCAACGCGCAAAAGATCAGGTTCAGATTCTTCTTCAACCGTAAATTTGTTGACGCCGACGATGATCTGCTCTTCTTTTTCGACGGCTTGCAGATAAGCGTAGGCGGCATCCTGAATTTCGTTCTGGATGAATCCCTGTTCAATCGCGGGCATCGCGCCGCCGAGTTCGTCAATCTGCTGGATATAGGCTTCCGCCCGTTGAAAAATTTCGTTGGTGAGCGATTCGATCAGATAGCTGCCTGCCAGCGGGTCTACGCTGTCGGCGACGCCCGTTTCGTAGGCGATAATCTGCTGGGTGCGCAACGCGACCTGTACGGCCTGCTGCGTTGGCAAGGCTAAGGCTTCGTCTTTACTGTTGGTATGCAGCGATTGTGTGCCGCCCAACACCGCCGCCAATGCCTGAAGTGCCACCCGCACGGTGTTATTTTCCGGCTGCTGCGCCGTGAGGGTGCTGCCGCCCGTCTGTGTATGAAATTTTAAGCGCATACTTTCGGCGTTTTTTGCGCCAAACCGTTCACGCATAATTTTCGCCCACAGTTTGCGCGCGGCACGGAATTTGGCGATTTCCTCCAGAAATTGGTTGTGCGCGTTGAAGAAAAATGAAAGCTGCGGCGCGAAATCGTCCACGCTGAGGCCAGAATCAATCGCCGCCTGGACGTAAGCGATGCCGTTCGCCAGTGTGAAAGCGACTTCCTGCACGGCGGTGCTGCCTGCCTCGCGAATGTGATAGCCGCTGATGCTGATGGTGTTCCAGTTGGGGACGTTGGTTTTGCAGTAAGCGAACAAGTCGGTGATGAGGCGCATGGACGGCTTGGGCGGAAAAATATACGTCCCACGCGCGATATATTCTTTTAAAATGTCATTCTGCACCGTACCGCGCAGCTTCGATTCTTCGACGCCCTGGCGCTTGCCAACGGCGATATACATCGCCAGCAAAATCGCGGCGGGGGCATTAATGGTCATACTGGTGGAGACTTTATCGAGCGGAATCTGGTCGAAAAGCCGCGCCATGTCGTGAACGCTGCTGATGCTTACGCCGACCTTGCCGACTTCGCCCTCCGCCATCGGGTCGTCAGCATCGTAACCGATCTGCGTGGGCAGATCGAAAGCGACGGACAGGCCGCTTTGCCCCTGTTCCAGCAAAAATCGATAGCGCGCGTTGGATTCTTCGGCGCTGGCGTAGCCGGCATACTGGCGCATCGTCCAGAAGCGCCCGCGATACATCGTCGGCTGGACTCCGCGCGTGAAGGGGTATTCGCCCGGAAAGCCCAATTCGGATTCGTAATCCCCCGGCACATCCTCCGGCGTGTAGAGCCGTTTGAGCGGGATGTCCGATGAGGTTGTAAATTCGGGCTGGCGTTCGGGGAAGCGCTTCAGATTGGGCTGAACTTTGGTTTCTTCCCACTGGCGTTTGGCTTCTTCGAGTTTCGATTTGGTATCGGATAAGGTCATTGAGTGTTTCCTGCCCAAATTAGGGTGTTATGTTTATGAATGAGTTGCCCCTGTGTGGAACGCGCTTTCCGGCACATCCATCCCCGCGAAATTGGCAAATGTCAGATCGTTAATTTCCAATTTTAGATTTTTGCGCACCGCGTCGAACAGCGTCACATAGCTTCCTGACATACGCGGCGCATCGCCCAGTTGCAGCCGTTTGATGATCGCTTCGATCCCCGCGCGCTCCCCCTCGATTTCGATAAAGTTGCCATAGGGAAGCTCGTCCAGCACAATTTCGGCGTCCTCAAACTCGTAAGTGGTGCGGTATTTTTCGTAAACCATATGTGGGAAATAACCCAATTTACCCAGAATCGTTTCCATTGTTTCAAAATCGCTGACATCAACTTCGGCTTCATAGCGGCTGGTGATGCCGTCCTGGGAGTCGCCGTCGGCTTTATAGGTCAGGCGGACGCGGCTGTCCCGGCGCAAACGCACGACGATGCCCTGCGCGGTGAGCGTTTTTTCAGCATTTTCGTAGCGCACATTGCGCTCATAGACACGCGGCGCGGTCATCCGTGCGCCGATGCGATCCAGGCGCGTCTGCACGATTTCGAGATAGGGGACGTAGAGCTTGACTTCAGTTTCAGTGTAATCTTGGGTCATGGTGTGCGGGCAATCTCCCGTAATGCTTCCGGTAAATGAGTTTTTAAGGTTGCGACCAGCTCGGCGTGAATGCCGTTCGCCGTCTGCGGCGCGACGATCACGCTTTTGACGAATGTCCCTGCCGCGCGCTCGATCATCCAGAAATCGAGGCCGTAGAGCGGTATGCCGGGTTGGTCAGCTATGTGGTCAAAATGCAATTTTTGCAGCGCCAGTGTAAATACCTCATAGCGCTCTGCCGGGATGATGTGAATGAGCGGTTTGCTGTGAAACATCCCTTCGTAAACCAGCGATAAAACGGCCTCATTAAGCGTGTCTCGGCGCAGCGTTGCCACCGAATCCAGCGCGCGGCGGTCATGATGATAAATTGTCACCCGATAAACAGCGCGGACTCCCGGCTGGCGCACGATGCGTTTGAGCGGGTCTAAACCCATATACTCGGCGATGGCGCGCAGCGTATAGGCTTGCTGTTCAGGGTGAGAATCGGTCATAGCTCAAGTACGATTTTGCCAAAAACGTCGAAATCAACCAGCATTTCATAGGCTTTCGAAATTTCCGCCAGCGGCAGCACCGCGCCGATCACAGGTTTGAGTTTGCCCTCGAAAATCAAATTCATCACGCGGATATAGTCCTGCTGCGACCCCATCATGCTGCCGATGATGCTGATCTGGCGCGAAAAAACCTGCCGCAAATCGAGATGCGAATCGTAGCCGCTGGTGCTGCCGACGACCAGGATGCGCCCACCAATGCGCGTCGAGCGAACGCTGTCGGCAAACGTTGCTTCACCCACGTTATCGACGACGACATCCACGCCTTGCTTGTTGGTCAGGCGATAAATTTCGCGCGACCATTCCGGCGTGTCCTGGCGATTGATGGTCACGTCTGCGCCGAGTTCAGCGGCTTTAGCGCATTTTTCCGCGCTGCTGCCGACAATATAGACTTTTGCGCCCGCGAATTTGGCGATCTGGATGCTGGCGCTGTTGACTCCGCCGCCCGCGCCGACGATTAAGACCGTTTCGCCGGGTTGCAGGCTGCCGCGCGTGATGAGCGAATGCCACGCCGTCAGATAGACGAGTCCTGCCGCCGCTGCTTCATTAAAGCTGATATGCTCTGGAACTTTGATTAAGTTGCGCGCCGGAACGATGGCATATTCCGCCGCAACACCGGGGACGCCTTCGCCCAAAATGTGAAGCCGCGTCTGGTTTTCCATCCCGGTTAGCAGCGAAGGACTGTCCGGCGGGACAATCGTCGCGTTGATGCTGACGCGATCCCCCGGCGCGTAATTTGTAACGCCCGCGCCGACTTGATCGATCACGCCCGCGCCGTCGGCACAGGTGATATGCGGCATCGCCAATTTTAGACCGGGCCAGCCCGCGCGCACCCATAAATCAAGCCGATTGAGCGCGACGGCCTTCATGTTGACGCGAACTTCACCCGCCCCCGGCTCAGGGATTGGCAAATTTTCGGCAATGCCGACGACCTCTGGACCGCCATGTTTGAAAATCACGCCTGCCCGCATCAGCGCAGCCCCAATTCTTGCCGTGCGATGACCATACGCTGAATTTCGCTTGTGCCTTCATAGATTCGCGTGATGCGCGCGTCGCGGTAATAGCGCTCGACGGGCATCTCTTTGCTGTAGCCCATGCCGCCGTGAATCTGGACGGCTTCGTCGGTGACAAACGCCGCCGTTTCGCTGGCGAATAATTTTGCCATACTCGCTTCGAGCGTAAAGCGTCCGCCGTTGTGCTTCGTGCGTTCTTTGGCCTGCACCGCGTTGTAAATCAGGAGACGGCTGGCCTCGATGCGCGTTTTCATGTCGGCGATTTTTTGCTGAATCATCTGATTCTGACCGATAGGGCCGCCAAAAGCGATGCGTTCGCGGGCATACTGTATGCTGGCCTCGTATGCCGCTTCCGCGATGCCGTGCGCTTGCGACGCGATGCCGATGCGTCCGGCGTCGAGCGCGGTCATGGCGATTTTGAAACCTTCGCCCAGCCCACCCAGGATATTTTCGACGGGGCATTCATAATTGTCATAAACGATTTCGCTGGTGGCGCTGGCACGGATGCCGAGCTTCGGTTCTTTTTTGCCACGAATGAATCCCGGCAGGCGGGTATCGATCAAAAAGGCTGTGACGCCTTTGTGCTTTTTCTCCGGCTCGGTCATCGTGAACAGCAGCACATAATCCGCAACAGGGCCGCTTGTCACCCAGCTTTTGCGCCCATTGATGACGTAATGTGTCCCGGCGGCATTCAAAACGGCACGGCTTTGCATCGTCCCGGCGTCGCTGCCGGACATCGGCTCGGTCAGGCTGTACGCGCCGATCTTTTCGCCGCTGGCAACCGGGGTCACAAATTGGCGTTTCTGCCCTTCCGTGCCAAATTTCATGATCGCGTAGTTGTAAAGTGAATTATTGACGCTGACGATGGTGCTGTGGCTGGCGTCGGCTTTAGCGATTTCGATCATCGCCAGCGCATAGGCGAGGCTGTCCATGCCCGCGCCGCCATATTCTTCCGGCACTTCGATGCCCATGATGCCCATTGCGCCCAATTTTTTGATCGTATCCATCGGAAACTCGCCGGATTCGTCCAACTCAGCGGCGATGGGGACGATCTCATTTTGGGCGAAATCCCGCACGGCGTCCCGTAACATGCGATGCTCGTCTGTCAATTGTAGGATGAGTGCTTGCTCACTGAAATCCGTTTGCGCTGCCATAATCTCTTGATGTCCTCCAAACGGGGTTCTTTTCAAGATAAAAATCATTTCACATTTGATTGACTTCATTATATCATCTCGGAAACTTGCAACGCTCTCCTTTTCAGAAATCGAGGATAAAAAATCATGGCTGAAATTAAAATCGATCATATCGCCGTTGTCGTGGATGACCTGCAATCGGCGTTGGGATTCTGGCAAAACGCGCTGGGATTGGAACTGGGCGCAATCGAGGACGTGAAAGAAGAAGCCGTCGAAGTCGCGTTTTTGTCGGTTGGCAGTTCGCATATCGAACTGGTCAGGCCGACCACCGACGACAGCGGCATCGCCAAATATCTTGCCAAGCGCGGCGCGGGGATGCATCACCTTTGCCTCGCTGTTGAGGATATTGAATCAGCGATGGCGAAATTAGCGTCGTCGGGTATTGAACTCATCAACGAGTCCCCACGCACCAAAGCTAACGGCACACGCTATGCCTTCGTACATCCGAAAAGCACAGGCGGCGTGCTGGTGGAGCTATATGAGGCGGCGAAGTAGCTTGTCAGCTTGTCAGCCTGTCAGCAGTTGAAGCGGATTTACTTTAGCGATGCGAAAGCTGCGGCGGGTGGTGGTACAATAGGCAAATGTTGGAATATAGGGAAAGCGCATGAATTCGAAGCCGTATTCTGATGCTTATGTTCGACATTTGACGCGCGGGCCATTTCCAGGGCGGGTTGATCCCTGGGCAGAGGATGCGCATTATTTTCAGCAGATTCATAGCGGTATGATCGCTACTCTGATGGATTACATGATGCCATTGCTGCTGAAAATGGGGTATTTCGCGTCGAGTGAGGCCAGTCTGCAAATTGCAGCTTCGCGCAAACCAGATATTACCGTCGTGCGCTCCTCATCCGTAAACCCTGAGAGACAACCCCTGGATTATCGCGCTGTGGCGGCCTCTGTTTTAGCTGAACCAGGTATCGCGATTCGAATGAATGAGCCTGAACTGGAGGCGATATATATTAGAAGTTCTGACTCGTCTGAATTAGTCACCGTTTTGGAAATCATTTCTCCGCGTAATAAATCACATAATGTTGATATGCTGCGCTATCAGGAAGAGCGGGATTCGCTTTTTCTGGAACGGGGCGTGAATGTTGTCGAAATCGACCCTACACGTTCGGTCAAAAGGTTGATTGAACATGAGGTGACTGTACATGCTTCATATCATGTTGCGGTTTTTATACCCGGAGAATTTGTGTATATTCTTGCCAGTGAACTCGATGAACCATTAAAACGTTGCGCTTTGCCTCTGCGGAATGAGGCCCTTGCCGTTGAATTCCAGGAAGCTTATGATTTTGCATTTCAGCAGCGAGGCATTGCCGCACAAATCGATTATAAAGATCACTATGATGAAGCTGCTTTACCTTTCCCCTCGCTCCTAACCGATGCCCAGCGTGAAGCAGCGCTGGAAACGGTTCGTGAATGGCGCAAAACGCTCGAACAATTGAAGGAAGCATGATTTGACATTACGACGATTCCCGATCTGGTTAACCCTCGTTTTCTTTTTCACCATTCCCGCTCTGGTTCTCGCTCAAGTTGATTCGTGTTCAGCCATCGTCCGTGCGGCAATTGAATCGGCGCGGCTGGAATGCGCGGCGGTTGCGCCAGGAGAGGTTTGCTATGGCAGCACGTCCATTGAAATCGACCCGCCGAACGACGATTTCAGCAGACCGGGGCGCATCGAAAATATGAACGCGCTCACCAGCCTGGAAACGGGCGCACTGAACGAGGAACAAGGTGCATGGGGCGTGGCGGTAGCGCAGATTCAATTTCAGGTGAATCCACCCGCGCAGTCGATGACCCTTGTCGCTTTTGGTGACACGGTTCTGAAAAGCCTAAGCGAATCCCGCGCGCCTGTGCTGACCATTGACGTGCGCGTGACGTTCGCGGCGGGCGCAAATGTACGCGCCGAGCCAGCCGAAGATTCCGAACTGGTCGCACAAGTGACGGCGGGGCAGATTGTCCCGGCGACAGGGCGCACAGCAGACAATAGCTGGATTCGCCTATTTTTGCCGGATGGCGAAACGGGCTGGGTGAGCGCTGATCTGGTTGCGCCGTTGGGCGATCTTGAAACGCTGCCTGCTGGCACTTCAAGGGACACGCTGCCCGCGTCGATGGACGGCCCCTGGCAAATTTTTGAATTAGAATCCGCCACAAACGAAATCCTTTGCGATTATCAACCTGAGAGCGGCGTCATCATTCAAGCCGCCGATGATGCGGGCGAAATCACGCTCGTGGTCAATGGGGTGCGTATCAGTTTTACGGGGACTGTTTATTTGCAGGCCAAGCCGGAATTGGGCGTCACGGCGCTCGAAGGCAATGTCCGGATCGAATCCGGCAGCGAAGCAACCGTTGTCGTCCCCGGTACGCGCGTGCGTGTACGATACGACGCCGAACAAGGTACGCTGACAACGGCGCGCGATCCCGAATATTATCAATATATTCGCATCCGCTCGCTGCCGCTGGCGCTGCTGCCGCGCAACATTGATAGTAGCCTGACGTTTAACCTTCTGGATGTGGTCACGCCCGCCGCACCCGCGCCACTGGACGCCATTAATGCGGACTCGCCCTGTACCGTCGCCGCATTTAACGACGAAGGACGCTTACGAGCGGGGCCAGGGCGTGAATATCCCATCGTCGGCGGGCTGCTCAACGGCGAATCGGCCAATCCCGATGCACGGGCTACCGCGCTGGATGGGACGGAATGGTGGCGGATTCGCGAGGGCATGTGGGCGCGCCTGGATGTCGTTTATTTCGCGGGCAACTGCTCATCCGTGCCGACGCTGACTGAACTGCCACCTGTACCGTCTGTAAGCGAATAAATTTGAACCGCTGTGGCGCTGAGAAAACGGAGAAATGAAAAGGATTTGAGTTCTTCGCGCTTTAAGTTGGATTTTCTGGTTTTCCCGCAGCGGCTAATAACCCCCAAAACGCGGCTTGAAATTGAATGGTCGTCCAGGGGTAGTGATCGAGCAGGCCGATGACGGCTAAGGCTGCGAATCCGGCAAACAGCGCGATTTGCTCAATATATTCGCGTGTGTGATGGGGTGTGCGAACAACCGCCCACGCGCCGAGAATCATGACGCTGACCAACAAAATCAGGCCGATGATACCCAGTTCTGCCCAGGCGGAGAGATAAATATTATGGACATTATCGCCGCGCAAATCATATTCGGTGAACATCAGGTAGTAGCTGGCGCGCCAGGGGAAATTGCCGATTCCCAGGCCAAAAATCGGCGTTTCGCCAATGCTTCTTAGCGCGAACTGGCTGTAAACGACGCGATCACTGATCGAACGTAACTCAATCGACTCGGTGCTAAGTCCGGCGCGTGCCAGAAGGAAATTTTGAAACAGCAGCACAAATACGAGTCCGACGATCATCGCCAAAGCCAGCGTGAGCAGCGGTTCGAGCCGTAAAAATCTTCGGCTTGAGCCAGACTCATCCCGCCACGCCAGCACCACCATGATGCCTAACCCAATGGCGAAACCACCCCAGGATGCCCGCGAAAAAGTCAACATCAGCGCGAACAACCCAGCGAGTGCAATCACTGTCCCGATAAACCACGCCATCGGGCGTTTGGAAATCACCCAGGCTGTCACTGCCAGTAAGCCGATCATCAAAAAGCCTGCCAGCATATTGGGATGGGGCAGCAAGCCGTAAGGCCGTATCCAGCGCACACCGCCAGCTTGTACAACGCTTGCGCCGTTTTCCAGCGATGCAGGAAATTCGCCAATTGCGCGCAGGCCGATTGAACCTTGGTTCGCCACCTGCAAAAAAGTCAGGCCGCTGTTCCATATCAGGCCGAAGATGAGCGCTGTGATAAGAAAACGCCGCGCCGGGGCTGCACAGGCGACCACCAGCGCAAAGAGAAGCGAAAGACAAAATGGCAGCGCCGCTCCCATCGTCACCTGTGGGCGAAAATGGCGTGTATAGGCCCATTGGGATGAAAGCAATGCCCACAGCAGCAAGCCCAAAATTGCGAGCACCCACCAACGTCGTGTGCGGTCATGCCATAAATCTTTGATTCCTGGCAAACCCATGAGCAACCACCAGACCACCGCCCATAACATCGACCAGAAGATCAAAAATCCGGTGCTGTAGAAAGTGCTGAATGATCGTGGTGAGCCGGGAAAGCGATACCAGACCGGGATCAGTAAAAATGTCAACAATATGCCAGCATGGATGGGCAGCAAGCGAAAATTGAAGCGGCGAATGATTGTCAATTTAGGAATGTCCTTTGATCGCGACAATAGTAATGCAAAATATGTGACCATGAAAGTGATATATTACCCTTGACATACCCCTGGGGGTATATTAGGATAATACCCATAGGGGTATATTGACGCAGGGAAAAGTTATGACAACTGATCTGAAATGTGAGTACAACAAAAAGACGCTGCACCGGATTCATCGCATCCAGGGGCAGCTTGCCGCGCTGGAAGTGATGATCGCCGCCGACGAGGGGACGTGTCAGGAACGGGTGATTCAGGGGCGGGCGATTGAAAAAGGCATGACCAGCCTGATTAGCCACATGGTCGAGTGTTATCTGGTCAACACGGCGCGCGACGAAATAACAGCCGACCCGGATAACGCCGTTCAGGAACTTTCGCGCATTTTCGATCTACTAAATCACTAAGGATTGGATTTTCATGCGATATGTTTGGAAACCCACTTTATGGGTGAGGACATTTTTAACCGTATTGATGAGCTTTCTAGCATTGTTTTTAATCCCGATGGTTTCGGGACATGGCGAGGATGAGAACATGGAAAATTATCAGGTTGAATTAGAAACCAACCCGGCTGATGTAGCGGCAGGAAATCCGTTCACGCTGACCTTGCGAATTTTAAACAGCGCCGATTCGACGCCTGTAACTGAATTTGACGAAGTGCATACCAAGCTGCTGCATCTGATCGTCGTCAGTGACGACTTAACTGAATTTCTACACCTCCACCCGGATTATCAGGGGGATGGGGTATTTGTGCTGGAAAACGCGATGCTGCCCAAAGCCGCAAACTACATCTGGTTTGCCGATTTCACACCGACAGGGGCAGAACAGCAGGTCGTCCGGGTCGAAAGTTCCACAGTTGATGCTCAGGCGAGTCACGCACATTTGAACGTTAGTAAAATGGATGTTACCACGTTGCCGCTGCGTTTTGAGTTGGAACTGCCGGAAAATCTGGCGGAGAATACCGAAACGGCGCTCCAGTTTCACGTCACGGATGCTGTGACGGGCGAAGCGATTGACACGCTTGATGAATACCTCGGCGCTGCCGGTCATCTGGTGATTATCGACGAATCTGGTGAAATTTATCTGCATACGCATCCCGCCGGACATGATATGGGCGATATGGGCGGGATGGAAATGAACTATGGCCCAGACATCGAGTTCATGACGGAATTTCCAGCCACAGGCCTCTATGCGATGTGGTTGCAGGTTCAGTATGAAGGCGAAATTTTTACTGCGCCGTTTGTCATCGATGTGGCGCACGAAGCTGACGCGATGGCAACTCAGGAAGCCGATCATCATTAGAGGTAATCAGTAAAATTATGTCTACTCAGGAAATTAATCTCCCTGTCACGGGGATGACATGCGCCGGCTGTGTACGCACGGTTGAGCGGGCTTTGACTAAAACGGAAGGCGTGAGCGAGGCAACGGTTAATCTGGCAACGGAACGCGCTCACGTCAGCTACGATCCAGCGCAGGTTGACGCGCAAAAATTGATCGAGCGAATTTCCGGCGCGGGCTATGGGGTTGCCCAGGCCAGTCTGGAACTGCCGATCACAGGGATGACGTGCGCAAGTTGTGTGCGGGCAGTTGAGCGGGCGCTGAACAAACAGCCCGGTATCCTCTCAGTGAACGTCAACCTGGCGACAGAAAAAGCCGCGGTCAATTATGTCCCCGGTGCGGTTCGCCGCTCCGATCTGGTCAAGGCTGTCGAGAACGCAGGTTACGGTGTGCTGGATTTATCGGACGCGGCTGTGCCGGAGGATGCTGAGCGCACCGCCCGCGAAGCCGAAATCGACCATCAAAAACGGCTGATTATGATTGGCCTGATTTTTACCATCCCCTTGTTCATCCTGAGCATGGCACGCGATCTGATTATGGCGAGTATGCCGCAGGAAACAATGGCGGGCATGCGCATGTCCAGTGGTGTGAATCCGGCGCTGGAGTGGCTGCTTTGGGCGGGATGGCCGTTTGTGTTTGGCTTACTGGCAACCCCGGTGCAGTTCATGGTCGGCAGGCAGTATCTCGTCGGCGCGTACAAGGCTGCCCGCAATCGCACCACCAACATGGATACGCTCATCGCGATTGGCTCGTCAACCGCCTATTTTTACAGTGTCGCCGTGTTGATCGGCACACTGGTGGGCTACGAGCCGCTCCAGGGACATGTCTATTTTGAAACAGCAGCGGTAATCCTGGTGTTGATTACGCTCGGCAAATTTTTAGAAGCGCGGGCGAAAGGCCGTACCAGCGAGGCGATTAAAAAATTGATGGGACTCGCGCCCAGCACAGCGACTTTGCTGCGCGATGGCGAAGAAATCGACGTGCCGATTGATGACGTGATGGTGGGTGATCGGCTGGTAGTGCGCCCCGGTGAGCGGATTCCGGTTGACGGGATCGTAATTGAAGGCCGCTCATCGGTGGACGAGTCGATGCTCACGGGCGAGAGCCTGCCCGTCAACAAAAATATTGGCAGCGAAGTGATCGGCGCGACGGTCAACAAGCAGGGGCGGTTGGTGGTTGAAGCGGCTCGTGTTGGCGCACAGACGGCTTTGGCGCAAATTATCCGCTTGGTCGAGCAGACGCAAGGCTCGAAAGCGCCGATTCAGCGGGTAGCCGATCAAGTGTCGAGCGTGTTTGTGCCGATTGTGCTGGTTCTGGCGGCGCTGACGTTCGTAGGATGGATGGTGATTGGACAGGCCAGTTTTACCGAGGCGATGGTTCATGCCGTTGCCGTGCTGGTGATCGCCTGCCCATGCGCGCTGGGACTCGCGACTCCGACAGCGATTATGGTCGGCACGGGGCGCGGCGCGGAGATGGGAATCTTGTTCAAAAATAGCGCCTCACTGGAAAATACGCACCGTTTGCAGGTGGTCGCGCTGGATAAAACAGGCACGATCACGCGCGGCGAACCCAGCGTCACCGATATTTTTCCACAATCCAATTTTGAATCGAATGTGCTTTTGCGGCTTGCTGCCAGTGCTGAACGTGGGAGTGAACATCCGTTGGGGCAGGCGATTGTTAAGGCTGCGGCAGGGCTGACTCTCAGCCAGCCGGAGGGCTTTGAGGCAGAGTCCGGCCTGGGAATCCGTGCTGTCGTTGAAGGAAAAACGATCCTGATCGGCAGCCCGCGATTTATCAGCGATCAAAATCTCAAAGTTAGCGATACCACAGTAGCTCAAATTGAAGCGCTGCAAGGCAAGGGACGCACGGCAGTGATTGTAGTGGTCGATGGTATCATCGCGGGTATCATCGGTATCGCGGATACGATCAAAGAGGGTTCGCGCGAGGCGGTTGCGACGCTCCAATCGCTGGGGTTGGATGTCGTCATGATAACAGGTGACAACGAGATCACGGCCCGGGCGATTGCAAGTGAAGTCGGAATCACACATGTCCTGGCGGATGTGCTGCCCGCGCAAAAATCGGATGCGGTGAAAAAGCTGCAAGAGGGCGGCAAATTGGTCGCAATGGTGGGCGATGGAATCAACGACGCGCCTGCATTGGCACAGGCGGATGTTGGCATCGCCATTGGCACCGGCACAGACATTGCTATGGAAGCCTCCGATGTGACGCTGATGAGCGGCGATTTGCGTGGCGTGGCACGTGCGATCAGTTTGAGCAAAGCGACAATGCGGACGATTCACCAGAATTTGTTCTGGGCCTTTATCTACAACATCATCCTGATTCCGGTTGCCATATTGGGCGCGCTTGTGCCCATGCTTGCGGCTGGCGCGATGGCGTTTTCGAGTGTGTTTGTGGTTCTAAACTCCCTCCGGCTGGGAAAGCCATCGTCCCTGCAACTGAAGGCTCACGAGACAGATACGCTTCGTATGTCTCACCGTCTTCAAGATGACCAGACTCCGGGATTACAAACCCCGGACCACGTAACAAAATAATCCGGCGGCGAATTGCCTGCCAGCTTCGGTAGGGCAATGCAGCAGCAATCTCAAGCTGTGTTGCCCCTGATGTCAACATCTCATCCAGTTTGTTCATCTCTGATTCTTGCCAGCGTGCGCTTCCTGTATGCCGCTGGCTCTGTTCCTTCCTTTCCAGCCGTTCGAGATAGGCTGCATACGTTTCTTCATCACGGATCACTTTCGGCGCAATGTGAAAGGATCGCGTGCCAGTAATCTCATAAATCTTGATGCGGATCGCCCGCCAATTCCGTTCAGGGAGCGCCTGAGCCATCTCAACCTGCGTTGCCTGTCGTTCCAGAAGTTCGGTTAGCCGTTCAACTTCTTCGGGTATCCACAGCGTCCATTTGTCGGCGCGATAGGGCAGCACAAACTTGTTGGTGCTTTCATCACGCCACTGGATTTCAACATCAGCAACGCGATGTTTTCCCGTTGGTGTAACCACAATTCGCACAATAAAAGCATGAGCAACAGTGCGCTGGGTTTTCAAATCCATCTGGTCCCAGGTTGCTAGTACCTTCGCAGCCTGACTTGCCATTTTTATCAATGCTTCATGACGCTGCGCCCGACGTTCCAGCGCGGCGAGTTTGTTCTGCAAACGAATTTCTTCTTGCTCATACTGCCGATAATCCTGTTCAAGCGCCTGGAGTAAAGACGGCGTATGAGCATAACTGAAGTTTGTGACGATAGCCTGCATTTTTTGGATGACAGTTGCTTTCTGCGTTGTGAGTGAGCGGCGTTCTGTATCGAAATCTTCTCCAGTGTTAGCCAACACATTGTCCCAGACTTTCGGATCAAACGTTTCGCGCAGTTTATTGTGCATCATCTCAGTGATGACCTGATCGAAGTAATCACAGCGGCGAGACCAAAGGGTATGCTGATTTGTGGCTAAGTCGTTTCGCTTGGTAGAGTAGGCATATGCCTTCATCCCCGGACTCCAACATGCGGTTGCCTGCCGCCATTCACCTTCGTGGTAAGTGCCGATCAAGCCTTTATAAATAGGTTTTGCTTCATCTCGATCTTCTTTTGATCGCTCTCGGTAAAAGGGTGGTGCGTAATCGAGATTTGGTTCCCCTGTGAGTGTGTACGGCGACAGATAATTAAACGCACGATAGAACAATTCCTCCGATACGATAGCTGGATGATTGTTCCACTGGACGACTCGGTCTTTGTGCATCCAATGTCCAATATAAACAGCATTGGTCATCATGTTGACCATCGCCATTCTGCTTGGGCAGTAAACCCCGCCGCGTTTTAGCATTCGCATCGGCTTGTCACAAATATACCCCGGTGGCACATTCCGCTGAAAATCCGGGTCATCGAAATCAGGGAAGTGCGGTCCATTCTCATATACATGGGCAAGAGTTTTGCGGAGATTGCCGCCGAAGCTAACGAAGGTGTTGAATAGTTCAACAACTACTTTTGCACACGGTTCAAACGGCTCAAATTTGCGCCAATTGGGATTGGGGATGCCGCTTGGCAGATACTTTCGGTTGTCTACCATAAAACCAAGATTGATGTTCCCACCCATCCACATGCCGAGCAGCATCATGCGCTCTTTGGCGGCAACTAAACGTCCACGCACATACGAATTCAAGAAATCTGCCGCTTGCTCGGCTCTCATGCGAAACAATAAACGATGGTAAGGACCTTCGTGTTTGTCGGCAAAGTTGTATTTGAAATAAGGCGTGATTACACGCACATTGTTTTTTACACAGGCATCAATAAACACATTGACCTGAATCTGGGTTTCATCGCGGAAAAGACGATCTTCCGCTTGTGCTACGACAGATCCTATTCTCCCCGTGATAATCAGGTCGAACAAGCGACTCATGCCCTTGCGCTCATCAATCCGTTTTGCTCCACTCACGCCTTCATCTTCATCAATGAGGATGATTTCATCTGCGCTCCAGCCAAGAGATGCTACGTAGCGAGGAAGGTCAATCTGCTGCATGTCTGTTGAAATATTGCCAACCTGCTTCATAGAAGATTGACGATAATATACCGCTACTGCCCGATCTACAGGCAGCATACCCGACATTATCGGATGTTCAACTTGCGCTTGAGATTGATACTTTCTCTTGGCGGGCATCAGCTTAATTCCTCATGTTTATGGTTCTTCACTGCTATCTTTATCGCCAGGTGGCGTTTCTTCGATCTTCACTTTACGTGTTGATTTTCGCCGATGATTCGGCATTCCTGCTGCGATCCATGCTTGAAGATCCTCAATATCGAGAACCCACATATGTCCGATTTTCTGTGCTTTGAGTAATTCAAATTGAATTGCCCGTCTAATCGTGTCGTTGTGACACCCCGCAATTTCTGCCGCTTGCGCTGGTGAGAGTAGCTTGTTAGCCATAAAGACCTTCATCATCAATCTATTGTACGTAAAAGTACGTACATCTGCAAATTGTTGATAAAGAGTCTACAACGTGTACGACAATCTCACGAGTTGTCGTACACCTTTTCATCCTGATTCTCGGTTTCTCCCTCAGAGATGGTTATCTCGTCTGATTGAACAAAGGACTGGATCAAAGCCCGATACGCTATGGTCAAATCCAATTGTTTAAAACCGGTCTGCTTTTGTGCTGATGTGTCCTCGATCTTTTTCTCAATCTGCGGACTTGGCGTATAATCGTTCAAAGTACATCCTCGCATCGTACTGACGTTCTCAGCCTAGCACGCCCACCCTGCTCAAAAGGTGTAATTTTATAGTTTTGCCCCGTCAAATTTGACAAAACGCGAGTCAAATTTACACGTCCAAGGGCTGGCAATGAAAAACGCTGATTGGTCATCGGGTGATCCTCGTTGTCGTACCGATGCAACCAGCGTATCAAAGTCAGATCATCAGACCTGCCTAATTTTACAGTTTGCGATTAGTAATTTTGGGAAGGAGTGTGAAATTTTTCAGGGTATAGGTGGGACGAGGGTATCCAGCTAGCAAGGCAACGGATACGGCTGAATTGTCCCGATATACAGAAGATTAATCGATCTCTCCTTGTCCAGAATTCGCAATTGAACCGTTTTACCAGAACTATATACTGGGCATCTATAGTCTTAGAAGATCATGGAATGCCCAGTTCGTTCAGACACTCCTCTACGAGCTGTGGCTGCATTCGTACCCCAAGTTGCCAGTAATCACGATGACCAAGCTCAATAGCAATCTCAGTCACTAATACGTGATCTTTGCTTGTCCCCCTCCAGCGGAGATCACGCATATACTGCTCAAATGGCTTGCGGTTTGCCGAGTCGCCTTCATCTGAATAGAGACGAATAATTCTCAATGCGATTTTCATCCAATAGGGGAACAGTATTGATGAATTTCTCCAAAGCCGGTCAATAACCTTCACAGAAGTTATAATCGCTGTAGCACAGTAGTAAACATCTACTGTAGCTGCTGCGTTTCCATGCTGCATATTATTTCGCACATTTCGATAGTTTTGAACTTGGCGACCTAGAGTGGTTCGCGGTAGCTGTACTCCAGGTGCATTCCAAGCGTCATAGAAGCCGCAAGAAGTATTGAAGCGATGATCATGTTCTTTGGCTTTCGTTTTACATGTCATTTCGACCAAGTTATCGCATAAAATGAATGCTGCACGCTCTCGGTGACGAACATCCGACAGATAAATATCAATTACAGACTCAAGTGCATTTACTATATCGGCGGGAGCAGCCATTTTATCTGCTCCTGTCGTAAATGAGTTTCTCTATATCAGACATTGCTTGTTCGAAAATCTGTTGGGCATTTTGATGCAAACCAACAGCATCTTGGATCATTTTTGTGATTTCGTCCTGAATATCACCAAGCTTATCAGGTACTTTCAGTTGTAGAAGTTCGTTCTCTTCAAAACGTGGATGATTTGACCCATTCTGGCTCCATTTAAGGATCAACTGAACGTAAGGAGAACGAAGGTAGACTGCCAGCAATTCTGGCGTAAACTTGTAACTCTTATTTCTTAATACTATAAACTCAGAAGAGCCTACAGAAGCAACATTTCCGTTGTTACGGACAATTGCTATTTCCTTTAAGTAGGAACGTAATCGTGAGACAACAACATCATCGAATTGGATACGTTTTTTCGTACTACCTAATTCAGATAATGATACAGGGTCAACGTCTTGATCTAGAAAAAAGCGTAACGCATCTGTTAGATCATAATTGTATACAAGTTCCTCAGCATGTCCCTCCGTCGAGGGGTTTACCAAATTACGCACTGATGAAAAATGGTCCGCCACTACTGCTCCTGGCAGTAGGTCAAGTTGCTTGAGAATGTACTCTTTTTCAGGATGATAATACTCGGCATCTAGCCGTTGAGCTTTGTCAACCTCCGAGAACGAACCAACATATGCAGATAAATGCTGGTTATCATGCGGCAACTGCAATCTGAGGCAGTCAAGAATCAAGTTTTCAGCGTCAATGCATAGTTGCTTGGAATTTAATCGTTCGGCGTATGCTCTCTGTACTAATCCACCAATTCTGTTGTATTGATCTCCGATTGGTACAAGAATTTGATTAATCTTATCAACAAATAAGTTTAGTTGTACATTTCCGGTAGATTCGCGTAACGATTGGAATTTTCCAAAAGATGAATTTAAAAAAGTTGACAGATAATATGGGTCTACCTCATCCAAGTCGTTGATGCGTATTATTCCAAGATGTCTGTCCATATTTGCTGGCAGAGTATCTCTTTCGACTACCGCCGCGTTTCCAATTGTTCCAACACTTGTTAGAAGAACATCATTGAGGCGAGCTTGGGTGCGAGGATTGGCGTGATTTTGTGCTTCGCTGATTTGTCCTGCTGCATCAGGTAAGATTTCATTGTTTTTAACACACATGGCTGAAAGATATCGAACACCGCCTTCCTCTACCCAATCGGGAGATGCATGGATTCCATCGGTAACATATGCAAATTCACTTATTGGAATAGCACCTGCTTGCATCAAAAGGGCGTGCATTTCTGTATATTCTGGCTTGTAGTATTCAGAATCCAAGCGAAAGGCAGGTAGTTGACTAAGATTAGTTTTGCTCCACACAGCCATGATTAGTACTCCCGCCAAAATGACAAATCTTGCTCAATTGCATATTGAATAAATGCTTCAGCAATCCCATCGGGGAGTTCCCCATCATGATTGTGTAAATCGTGATCGACAATCATGTGGTTGTTCTTATCCAGTTTGGGTCGCCCGAATTCATCCACCGAATATATGTATTCTCCTGAATTATCTTTGCCGGGCTTTTCGGATACAGCAAAAAAAATGGGGTAGTCATAAACTCTAGGACAAAGAGGTCCAATATTAGGATCATCATTCCACTTCTGAATGAACAACACACTTGTTTTGGTTCCGGTGTGTGGTTTAAACGTATTCCCATGTAACCCAACAACAGCAAGAATTCGTGCTTTTTCAGCGATAAATTCTCGGATTCTTCTATCAGAAATATTGTTAAATCGTCCTTGTGGAAGAACAACAGCCATCCTCCCACCTGGCTTGAGAAAATCCAAGTTTCGTTCAATGAACAGAATGTCGCGCCCCAGTTTTGACTGAGGTTTGCCTTTATCGTTGTAGCCTAGCTCGTATTTGTGGATAATGCGTGATTCTTTGATATCACCGGCAAAGGGAGGATTAGCCATGAGGATATCAAAGTTAAATTGTTTGAAGGAATTGCGCTCACTCTGCAACTCCAGCATTCGGTTGAATCCCTCACCATATGTGCGTTGCCACTGACGATTTTTGATTTGCTCATCCCATCTTTCATAGTCCAGTGTGTTCAAATAAAGGACGTTGGTTTCACCATCACCAGCGATGAGGTTGAGTGTACGTGCTACGCGAACGACTTTCTCATCAAAGTCGATGCCAAATACGCGCAGAATATCCTTCTTATCCTGAGGTGAGAGATCAGCGTTGGTGAAAAGCTGTTGTGTCAAATAGAAGATTGTGTGTACCGTGAACCCACATGATCCAGCTGCGGTATCAATCATGTACTCACCACGTCGTGGGTTAAGCATTTTGACACACATATCAATTACATGACGTGGGGTGAAATACTGCCCTTTTGCTCCTTTTGCTGATTTGTTTACTAAATATTCAAAAGCTTCATCAATTACCTGAAGGTTAGAGTTAAAAAGCTTAACATTCTGCAAACTAGACACGCATACTGACAAATGGGAAGGTGTTAACTCAATCTGACTATCAGGCGAAAACACACCATTCCAGGTGCGCTTAGCATCATCGAAGAGTTTTTGGATTTTTGCCTTTAGTTGCCCATCCGATTGTCCGGTATTGCGAAATTCGAGGACTCTGAAGTCAGAGTCATCAAGTGTCCCCAGCAAAACCTGAACCCTCTCGAAATCGCTTTGTTCTTCTATTGGAAGTTCACGACGAATCACACGATTAATAAAATTCTTGTCGTCACGACTTTCTATCTCATCGTATAGCTTGGTGAAAATGAGCTTAAAAACTTCCTCGAAAACATCGACACCTGCATTTGCGAGTACTTCATCTTCCATATCCAGAATAATCTGCTTGAGGGATTTACGATCATTGGTGATTGTATCCTTTACAATTAGGTCCCTGAGCGTAAACCGTTCATTTAGAATATCGGCAAGCAATTGATGAGCATTTGGGATGTCCGTTATAGGCTCAAAATAGTTAGGATCACGGCGATGATAGTGTGAAACTTCCTCCCCATTTGTCCATACTCCCATTGGAGCACCAGTGGCGTTACAATAAGAACGGAGTTGATTCTTCCCATCGAGTAACTTAGGTTTTTTTATTTCAATAATGATGTATTCTACGGTTGGGCGATCTTGATCGAACACAACAATATCAGCGCGCTTCTTTTCCCGTCCAAACGAGACAGAATGTTCGACCGCAATTCGCCTCTTTTCGTAACCATATTTTTTCAATAGACGTTCCAAATAAAGTTGACGAACAACTTCTTCTGGCTTGATTACAATGTCTATATTGCGAACTAAGCATCGGATGTAGTGCCGAACTCCGTTCTTAGTTTCTCTGGTTGTTATACGGCTCATAAGATCGTCAATCTCATTTTGACTGAATAGCGACAAGCCGTATTCGCTATCGCGTAGGATATCTTGCAAAATATCCTTTCGATTCATATTAATTCTCCAAGTTTGTGTCATGAATTGAGATCACTGGTGTGTGATTATACTTCTATTGCTTATCGAAGATGTAGATCAGCTAGTGCCCATCTTCAATTTAAGTTTAACAGTAAAACAAGTTTCCTGTTGGAAATCTAGAGACTGAGCGGCGAATCGCAAAAAAATATAGGGCTGGCAATTGCTCACCAGCCGTGGAAATAAAAACGGCTGGCCTCATGCGGCACAGCCGTAGACTTTGTTCAGTTCCTTATGCGCGTTTCGTCGCAGCATGTGGATGGTGTATTTGGACAACCCCAGCCGCTCAACCAGCGTTTTGCAGCTTTCGTAAGCTCCCATACTCTGTACCGTTGCCGCCATGCGAAGATTGCCTTCCGCTTCGTAGCGTGCGACCAGGCGCAGCAGCGGCGCTTCCACCCCGGCAAGATGTCGATCCCGCCATGTCTGCTGACGCGGCTTGAACAGTTCCAGCTTCTCACACAACTCCTCCCGCATCGGCTTGACTACGCTCGTCAGCCACCAGCATTTCTTCGTGCCGCTGCGTCCCGCGATGGCTGCCGCGTCGTCCGGTCCAACTTCGGTGGTGATGTAGTATAACGCTGCCAGATGCGGCAGACTGTCCATGTACTTCTCCGCCATCTCGGTGATGACCTTTTCAATGTCAATGCGGAGTTCAATCGCTTCGGCATAGGTGGCGTGACCAATGATGTGGGAATGATCGTAACCGTCGATGATGAAATCGTCAGGATCGCCGCTCTGTGTGGCGATGTCTTCCAGATACATCTCCCGGCGATAAAACTTGCGATAAAGCTGGGGATTAGTGCGGTTCAGCAGCAGTTTGAGCGCTCCACCCTTGTCTGCTGTGGCCAGCATGGAGGTGTCGGCGCTGATGTCCATCCACAGCCGCATGAAAGCGTGAGCAATCAGATCGGGGATGCCCAACTCATGGTTGCGATAGTAGCGCAACAGCCGGTTGAAGTTGGGGATCAAATCCTCGTAAATTTGCTCGAAGGTGCGCTGACCAGCCCATCCTGTTTGATAGGTCGCAACATATGGAAACGGGCGAATCTTGGCTCTGATACTGGAACGAACATCGTTGTCAATCATGGGGATTACCCCTTCTCAATCACGCTGGAAATCGCCAGCACGTTGAGCGCTACCGCTCGAACATGCGGGGACAGCGCAGAAGGGGGTGACTGTCCAGTACGAGCGCAGTGAGAGATAGTGGTTCGGCAGTCCCGTCGGAACGGTGGGACTGGCGTACCGCTATCGGTGTTGGATAGGGGGTTCCCTCGCGCTGTAAGATCACCGCATGGCGGTTGTGCGAAAGAACCACTCCAAATTGTGAAGGGTGTTTGGGGGAAATTATGCGGAGGTAGCTTTCGTATCTACCTCCATAGGATGTCGTTCAGTCGTCAAGTCCGATAATACACAACTGATCTTCAATCAATTGCTCTGCTAAATGGCGCGGATAAGGGTAGGTGATGTTTCCAAGTGTCCACGCAGGTGACACACGCAGGTAATGAGGAACCCGGCAAAGGGTCTTCTGCATTTCAGTCTCCTCAAAACGGGGATGCACAAAAAATGGCATAAACTCAATCATCTGCTGATGTTTGAATGCGACACCTGCTCCTGTGCCATCCATCATATAGGCATGACGATTAGATTTTACATCCTGTCCTTTTGCTGTGGTGGGCATCCCGCCAATAGAAAAATAGTGAAGTAGTCCAGGAACTGTTGTATCAATCAAACCAGTCAAATTCTGAAAATCGCGCAGGTCTTTATCCACGCCCCACATATTAGCACTTGGAATATACTGCGGCGTTTCATCTCCTGAACGAATTCGTATGACGGCTAACAGATTTTCAACACGTTGATCAGTACGTTGATATGGCTGACCGAATGGATTTTTTTCCTGTCCAAAATCCAGTACGTTTGTGGCGAAAGGATTATGGTTTTTTAGCTGCTCCCACTTCCCCTTATTTTTGTCGCGCCAAATATCAGCCTCGATTAAAGCAATTGTTGGGCCATCTAATTCCTTTGTCAGTACACGTGTGACGAAGTTCAGGAGTTTTGTCGAGTTTAGGCTTAATGCACTGTCCTTCTTGACCCAAGTTTTGCCATCTTTGTAGTAGGAACCGGTTTCTGCAAAAATCCGTCCCATCTCCGGTCCCGCCTTACAGTATGGAACCCATTGACTATTTTCATGAGGTAAAAGCACCTCCACCTCTCCGTTTGGACGTAAACGAGTGGCAATCGGGTACATCATATTGGTCTGTGTCTGCTTCAGGTAAAATGCCAATACATCGAGATTCGGAACGATGTCCTCAAGTATTCCTGCCTCCCGATAAACTTCACATGGGGAGCCCAGCAATACTCCTGTCTGGCGAAGCATCAAGTCCCTAACCGAGTTATTGATTGCAGCCTGTTGTTCACGAGAAATAGTTTTTGTACTATCCTCTTTACGTGTAACACGTACTGGTCTTTTCATCTGCGATGAAATGCCCTCTCTCGCACATGCTTCGCGCGCAGCTCCATAGACCTTCCAACTATCCGATAACAACTCGACGAGAGCATAGCGATTCACACAGTTATTAGGAACATTTTGTCGCAGAAACTCCCGCCATGCTTTCATCTTGTTCTGACGCGCTTTCTTAAATCCTCCGTTATTGTAGTCAACCTTATCGAGCAAATCTCGTGGGATAAACCGCTCTATAACAGTAACATTGGTGGGAAAGTTCTCATCCGAATTGAGTAAAAATAGGTTGCGCAACCCTTCGCATAACGCATCACGGGTATCAGCGTTGTGCCAAAGTATTGAAATTGAGATCGATTCACCACACAAAACACGTTCCAATGCTTTTTGAATAATGGGTTGGCGTTCTTTACGTCGTGCGGTAGTTCGCCTCTCCAATTCTTGCTGAATAGCTTCCTCTGAACCCAAATTCTCTTTTTGTTCCTTACTTAACTGAGGCGAGGTGTCCAAATAATCAAAATCACGCATCGCTAGAGGTGTTTTTATGCCAATAGGGGCGGATTTGTCAGATAACAGAGGATCATCTGGCTTAAGACAGGTCAGATGTTTGAGTATTTCTGCAACAACCTCACCTTGTTCAGTAAATGAGTATCCGGTTCTCAAAGCATGTCCACGCCCACGATCTTCGCCGTATTTATATCCTTCAGCGTGAACGATATAGAACTCATCGTCCGACCCTTCTTCCCCCTGTTTCCAATAACTACGGGGATTGCGATAAATTTCTTCTGGTTTATGCAATGAACGCGCACCAATCGTAGCAAGAAGATGTGATAAGTCATCCTCCCAATCGCCACTTTCCACTGAGCCAATCGTATCCAGACGCACTAAGGTTGTGTCGGTTGGAAAATCATCCAAGCGTGCCTGATTTACGCCCATTAGGATTGATACATCTCGCCCATCGTTTTTATCTTTGAGACGTTCATCTGCGTAACGTTGTACATGAACATTAATGAAAATCCACGGCTGTCCATTCCCTGCCTGTGTCTCCATCGAAAAGACAACTTTATAGGCGAAGAATCCTTCTTTTACATTATCGTAATCATCGGTGTAACTTGCTTTGTGCGGCGGACTACTTAAGAGAGAAAGTCTACCATCAGCTTCCTGAACCTTGCGCCAGGTGATGCGCTGTCCATTGATAATAGAGGTCTTCTGATGAACCAATGTGGCAAGTAGGCTCGGAATTGCATCGAAACTTACACTCTCAAACTGTTTCAGCAGCTTAACCGCATCCAGTGTTTTCCAGCTAAAGGTTTCAGGTAGTTGCTTGAGAGCATTCAGAAGTCGGTCACGAATTGCCGTTGCAGATACTGCCTGCATCCAAATTTTGAAAGAATCACCATTGACCCAATGCTGCCCCCAAACTTGAATGACCCGACTAATATGCTCCGGTTGGGGTAAATTGGAGATAATTGTGACTGGTTCTTTAGGAAGCACACTCATAGCGCCAACAACAAGGGACTGTCGTATGCGTTGATCAGTATTCCATTCAAATCCGTGTGTCAGCGTAGGGCACACTGCCATAAAGAACCTATTTAATTGACGATACGGAACGGGAATGTAGGCTTCGGGATCCCGCATCTCGACTTTCATTTCATTAACGAAGCCATCTATCACGTCTCCGAAGGGAAAGTCCAACGTTTTGACCTCTAGCGGAGGCAATTTATCCAGCAAAATCGAAAAGCGAGCAGCACGCGCGATCAAAGAACTGGCGGTCATTATTACTGTATCTCCTTGCTAGGTTCGGGTTGCCAATCAAAGTTTTCGGTGAATTCCAGTGCCTTGAACAGTGGTTGATAAAGACTGTGTCCAACTGCATCCTGCACATAATCAGCAAGCACCTCGATGATGGCAGCCAATAAACTGGTCTTAGGCGTGTCGAGTCGCTTACTCTGTTGATTCGCACTGTAGGGTGCCCAGGCAGCATCTACAAAAAACGCATGGAAGGGAACACCTCCACGTACCAAACGTCCCACAGACTGGATAATATGTCCCGCCGTAGTTGCAGCCAAATCGCGCCGTTCTTCAGGAGATAAATTGGCGTAGAAATCACGCATTTCTACAGTGCGCCAGTATTCATTTGCCTTCTTCCTAAGCGCAAGCCCCCGCTGATAAATCCCATCCGCTTTCCAAACATCGTTATCGGGATCGTTATACCAGTCGTATGTATATCGATTAAGTTCCTGAGCTATCGACTGAGTATCATAGGGATGTGGCATCGGGCGAGTCAGAAAGTAAATCGCACCAAAGGCTGCCTTATTTTGGCTATTCAGAATGTTCAGACCGCGCCCGATAGATAACATCGGAGCGATAAGAATTTTGCCTTTAGTTCGAGCAAAACTTTCAGCATCTGCACGTCCCAAACTACCTGCAAAATCTATAGTATCGGACTCGTTATCGCTGCTCTGGGTTAAGTTAAATACCTTATCCTGCATCTCCGGCCACCGCGCTCGAATTTCGTCTGCTGTCCAACGTGCTTGTTCATAGGAATTCACAATCAAAAGTAGACGCGCTCGGTCAGTCCAGTGGTCTGCTTGTTCTCTCTCGAGCGCCTCAAGACGTTGAAGCTCGATACCCAGATAGCCACCTTTATCCGTGTATTGACCAACCAGCGCCGCAATCAGTTGTTTAATAGGAAGCATCTTGTTGGGTAAGCCCGATACTCGAATTGCTTCTCCATCTGCATTGTAAAGCGGCAAGAAGATAAACTGACTCTGTTCTATCGCTTGAACGCTACTTTCTTCTGGTTCCAATATTCCCTGGGGTCGGGCATCAAAATGCCAGCGCGAGGAGTCGGGCAAGTATGATGTACCTGACAAAGCCAATACATTGGGTCCAGGTTGTCCATCCAGATCCATGCGGAGATTATGAAAGAAGCGCACATAGCTTCGTCCGATATTGGTGTAGCCAAAAGTTGATAAACGGTTGTTATGCTGCTGTTGTTCGTCTTCAGGCGCCCGTAAATTGCGAGAGTAGTATGTGCCAAATAATCGTCCTGTGGGTGGTACTGGGAGGATATTCATCAAACCGGAGGGAATATGATTGTAGGGTTGGTCTCTATCAATAGCTTCAACTGGACGATTGTGCCATTCATAGAAGACAATCCGTGTATGTCGATCAAGCAAGATAGCGTTCAAAGCAAACTCCAAACGATATGCGAGTGTCTCCATAGTATCCACATCGTATTTGCTGTCGCTTTTCTTATCACTTTGCGATAACTGATTTTGTAGGGTATCTAGTCTCTCCTGAATATCGGGTATGATACGCAGAATCCAGTTTTTGCAGCTATAGATAATTGCAGGATTTTGAGCACTTGATCCTACAGTCATCAAATCTTTCATAATCTCTGCCAATTCAAAAGCTGCTGGGTGCACATTTTCTTCATCAAATGCAAGTGGATCACTGTTCATAAGTTCGTCAAAAACAGACATTATGGAACGGATAGCACGATCATGTTCTGCAATGATGCTGGGATCGGTTTCATCTTCATAATCTTTCAACCCTGTCAGACGACGTGCAAGCCGATAAAACAGGTTGAGTGCGGTGAAATAGCCTCTGCTTACCCATTGACGCAACACCTCATGCCCCTGTGTCTCATCCAACAGGCTTAGTAGTTGAGAGACTGCTGTAAGCGAATGGCGCTGTGCTCCAATCCATCGACTTGTGGGTGGTGGAGCAATACGATTTTGTGTCCAATAGGCTGTTGTCCTTAAATCAAGATCGTCAAGAATTCCCTCGCCTCCCGCCGCAAGCAGCACTTCTTCGGCGTATAGACGGTCAAACCACTCAATAAGCGTATCAACCTCATCAAAAATCACGAGATCGGATTGTTCATAGACTAACTCCCCTAATTTGATACTCCGCTTCTCGAGCTGTGGTGGTAGTGATGCCGCTCCAATCGCTCCGGGGGTGGTTATCCAGATTTGTGCGGCTGACATATCTCGATACATTTGCTGTGAAGGACAAATTGAAAAAAATGGACACATGTAAGTTAGTCGGTATCCTGGTTTTTTGCCTGTCGCAACTTTTGTCAGGCTGGCACAAGGCTCTCTACCAGGCGTGATTGGCTTATGCTGAAGCTGCTCAAGAGAAAGGGTTGCTTGCAAGGGACAAGCAGTATTCAGCCATCGCTCTCCCCAATGTGAACGATTTTCGCCGAGATGCGTCTGGTAATCCCTAGAAGCATAAAAACGCTGAAGATGAATATCGCGCGTCGTCCTTCCCATCAGAGGCACCGCTACAGGTGTATCTAATTCCGGGTTGTCACAAAACCATTGATTGAATTGATTTGCGAGTTGTATGGCAGTGAGCGTATCTCCCACTACCAGTGTGATACGCCGTTCTTGTGGCTCTCCCCTGACTCGATGCTGCCAGATAACATAAGCTGCCAATAGCGTCATCAGTGTAGATTTGTAGGCACCCACCATGCCGACAATATGGGACATGCCATCTAAGCGAATAGGCTGTCCGTTGACATCTCCCAGAACGCCCTGAGCATCAAGTGCACGATAGCGAATTTTTTTGTGACGTTCAGTCCAATTCTTGCTTCCATCACGCAAATCAAGATAGGCAGCCACCTCACTAAGATCAGAGACGCACACCTCAAGGGAGTGACGTGGGCGCGGAAGATTAAACCAGGGCACGTTAACTTGTGCTGATGTTACATCTTCCGATGACAAATCCACCGTAACAGAATGAGGTATATTAGCGGATGTGTAGGCAACGAACTCATATCTGCCTTCCTCGGTATATCTCATGTTGCGTTCTTTATACGGTAGCCCTTCGGAAAGGCATTCCTCATAGACTGACTCCCGCGCCGGGTGGCGGATATTACTATCTGCCGCAGCGATGATTTGCTGTTCAAGGTGGCGTGCATCGAAATCATAACGTCGCTGGTCGTAGGGGATATACTCAATATAATCGCGCAGTGCTGCTTCCCATCCAAAGCGTCCGGCAAAACCCGGTAGTAGAATTCTGGCATTAGCAAGCGCACGTTTTTGCTTATCTGTCAGATTTTGCAGGCGCGAATGGCGAACTGGGGTTCCGCTTAAAATCACCCACAAAACGACAATGGGTTCATCTTCCAATCGAAGTATACGTAGCAACGCAAACCCAATTTCGACATCTAGTAACAGGCGGGCATAGTCACCCAAGTCTTTTTTCAGGTCATTGAGCAAACGTTCATGGTTTTTAGGGGTGGTATACATACTCACTCTCCTCTAGCAAGCGCTTCTATCTTCTGAGCAACCCGTGCTTTGAATTGTTCATCACTGATAATCTGGATGTTCTCTGATAATGCTCTCGCCTCACGGCGAGCAATTTGTCCGTAGTTATGACGTTGTTTCTCTCGGTAGGAAGGATAGACATAAAATCCCTTGTCCCATATAAGATTACCTTCTCCATAGGGTCGAGAAAGATTACGTCCTAGTTGATAAGGGTCTTTATAATCCTTGACATCAATCGCCCAAACACTATCGCAGAAGCAAATTTGAAGGTCATACCGATCAATCCCCGGCCATAATTGAACTTCGGGTAGTAGTTTCGGATGAGCCTCACGAATACTCAATAAAAAGCGATAAAGGGCTAATTCGTGGATACCTGGAATGTGGGTTCTCAGGTGGATACCTTTCTTCAGCACACGAGTACGTCGATTAGGTTCAATAACATGCCAACCTTGAGGACGTGGGCAATGAACACCGCATACACTAGGTTTGATTGATTGCAATTTTCCAAATCGCACCCGGAGTGGCCCACAGTGATCACACGACCAGTAACCAGACTTGCCTTGGTCATCGGTAAAAAACAGCATAGTGTTGTTCGGATTTGCTTCCTCGTATAAGGCACCAACATCCTCAGGGCGTATAATTCGCATTGATCCGAATGTATCCAGTAGGTTTAGCGTCGTCGTCCAGGGGTATTCGATGATAAAACGCCTCAACATTACATACTCGGATTGAGCATTTACAGGATCGACAAGGGCTGCTTGTTGGAGCCTTTCCAAAAGCATGTGAAATATGCGGTTATCTATTGTTGTTGCTAGGGTCGCTAGTGAAGCCCCTCGCGGAAGATTTGTCTCACTTGTGAATTGATCGAGATATTCCTGTGCGCCCATGGCCAGATCGCCGTCATAAACCAGCTCACCCTCTGGGTCGAAATCAGCCGGCAGTTCCGAAGGCCACCAAGATTGAAGCGGACGACTGGCAAGCTCCAGCAAGCCACGTAATGTCCGAGGATAATTGGATAGCATTGCCCCGGATAAGGAATTGAGGCTATAGCTTAATTCATCCGGCAGAGGATATGTTTGACCATTATCCAAGAATTTGGCTAGACCAATCACAAAAATAGGGAAGACATCTCTCTGCACACTAAACCTCCATACGTCATTGACCTAAATGTTGCATATTTTGTGCAATCTGTGGTACAGTACCGTTTGTAAGACAAATGATGTTTACACAATACAATCGAAATAAAACTGTGTCAAGGATTAATCTGTTTCACAAGAGAAACAAACTCTCCGAGGGAGGAATCCTATGAGTAGCTATATTGATGTAGATCGTCTGGCAGCAATGGTCAAAGCGAAACGTGGTGAGCGAGGATTGCGTGAAATTGCCAAACAAATCGGTGAGGTCAGCCCCTCTACGTTGTCGCGTGTAGAAAATGGCAAAATGACGGATATGGAGACGTTCCTACGTTTATGTGATTGGCTGAAAATATCACCTAATGAACTAATAAAAGATGCAAAAGACGAAGAACCGCCATCAATAAGTACGCCAGATGCAATTGCGTTGCATCTTCGGGCTGATCCCAAACTTGATTCAACTGAAGCGCGATTGCTTGAGAAAATGTTCAAAGCTGCTTATGACCAGGTAGTCCATGACCGAAAGGATGATGAGGAATGAATCTAACTGCCACATTTCGAGAACAATGTGAAGTCATTGCAACCGAGTGGCGGGACAGATTGCATCTATATGCCTATGACCCTCTACATGCTAATCATCTGGCTGCTGAGTTTAAAGCGAAGATTAGCGGCATACATGAAGCAGAAGGATTGCCTCAAGATGCCGTAGAATATTTCATGAAAAATGGTAAGTTTTGGGCTGGTACTCTTTTGCGTGATCCACTTGTTATCCTTTACAACCCTAAGCAGTCACCTGCCCGCTATGAATCCAGCATTATGGAGGAATTGTCTCACATAATTTTGAAACATCCGATGGAACCGCTATTGGTAGGCGAAAGTCGAGGCAGATTGAATTATGATCCACGTATAGAAACAGAAGCAAAATATCTGGCAAGCTGTCTTAAAATTCCTCGACGTGGATTACAGTGGGCTGTACAAAAGAAAATGGTTGATGCACAGATTGCTAAGCACTTTGGAACAAGTCTGGAGATGGTACGTTGGCGGCAGAATGTTACCAACAAGAAAAGCTCCCAATAAATTATGGAAATGTTAAAGGTAGCGTGATAAGCGCTACCTTAGGTAGTTAGAGAAACTATTCAAAAAGGCATCTGCTCTTGCGGTGCTGCAACCACTTCTGTCCGGTCAAGTAAAACCAGACGATTTGCATCCACATCCAGACTGGTTTGTGGTGTGCCATCATTGGCGATCCAACTGCTCGGGCGCAACCACTCGGCGCTGATCTGTACCAGTGATCCTTTGCGAACGAACTGCGACGCTACATCTGCCAGGCGATTCCAACAGTTCACCCGCACCCAGAGGGTCTGTTTCTTACCACCGCTGGTTTTGCGGTTGACCGCGACGCTGAAGCTGGCGACCTGCTGCTCACCTACCGTCTTCACCTGTGGTTCGCCGCCCACATATCCGGTCACCGTAAAGTTCAGACTTGTTCCCATGATGTTGAACCTTTCCGCGCATCTGCGCTGTCTTCCATCGACCTCATGCCGATTGATGACCTGCCCTGAGCAGGCGGGAATCAGGAGGCTGTCACCTGTAAGGCGCTCGGCGTTTTCGATGAGTGGAACGGCACAAGCCAGGAGAAAACGTCGAAAACGATCCCGCAAGGCGGGATTGACAGACTGCCGCGTCTGCTAACATGGTCAGCACAAATCGGTTGCCTAGGTCGGATGGGTTGCAGTGCTTGCTGCGGGTAAAACATAGGGCAAGAAACGCCAGTGAAAATCGGGATGGGTGCGGCATGTAGGTGTGTGAGGCTGCTGCAATTCAAGTGCTGTTACTGCCATGCGTGATGAGCAGACATTCGGGTCAAGTGCAGCGTTGCCGTGATAGAGCAGTTTCGCGCAAAAACAGATGTAGGCGAATGTGGACGACATGGTAAAGTCCGATAACGCCGTATGGAGGGAGAACGCAAATCGTTTGATTGATTGGCGATAGAATGCTGCGCTTCACTGAAAACTGTACGCCTGAAGGTAAACATTGGAAGATGAACATGGCGGTATCGTGGACACTGAACCGCTGTCACAAGCGTCGCAGGCACAAATTCAGCCTGTTGATAAGGCTGCGGATACCCTGTGTGATTCTGTGTTTTGTAACCCAAATGCAGTTCTGTGACAGGTTCACTGGTTCACCTGTGACAGCATCCGCTTAAAAACGGGGACATCGCTTTATATACAATGTTTTGCTCCACGCCTAACAGTATTTTGTGGGGAGGACGCCTGTGCTGTAGAATCGCGCGACGACGGTTGTGCGAGCAGGTTAAGAAGAAATGCGTATTCTTGGATTGCGATTTTGTTGTACAACGTTGCTCAAATTCAATTAGGGAATATACAATACGTGTTAAGTGCCATTCTTTATCTATAACCATACCTGTCTAAACTTGGAATTTTCGCTTATGTCTGACCATACCCCTGACCAAGCATTTGCAAAAGGAAAAAGCGCATTTACCCGTGGGGACCTTGAGACTGCTCTGAAACACTTAGAGTATGCCTATGATTCAGGGTTGCGCGCTGCTCAACTTGTTCATGTGCTGAGTCAAACGTTGCAGAGGTTATCCAGATATGAAGACGCAATATATTATCTTGAGCAAGGCTTAAGGTCTCAACAGCGATTAGAGGATAAAGCCCTGCTCATCAACCTCAAGGCACAAATCTATTCTTCCAGACAGCAGTGGAATGAGGCAGCAGGCGCATACAAAGAACTACTTCGCACACAGACCCAGTTAAACAAGAGCGGCAAACCAGCACAAAGACGTTTTACACGCATACAACTCGCAATTATTTACGGGAAGTTGGGGCAAGTTGATGATGCGACACAGGTTCTGAATGATGTCTTGAAAGAAACACCTCAGGATCAACAGGCGTTGCGTATTCTATCGTCGTTGACGATAAGGGAAAATCCAGTCACCAGTGGTACTAGCGAGGACGTTATTGAAGTTGAGTTGCCTGATGAACGAATCAACCTAGTTAGCCCAATGCTCCAACGCGATATTGAACTGGCAGATTATCGTGATGAACAAATCTTACGTCGAGGTAACCCAACGGTAGATGATGCAAATCGTCTATTGAGGGAAGCCGAGAAAACAAAAAATACAGAGTTTATTGAACGATACCCTATCTTTTTAGAAGCCGCAAAGGCGTTTAGCGAACTTTCTGAGCTTTCTTATGAGTTGGAGCATTATTACCGGGCATTGGCTCGCTACGCAATGTTCAAAGGAGGGGCGCTGGTATCGCAGTTCCAACGAGAACTCACGATTAAGAACTATGATTTGGGTGAATTGAGACGGATAAGAGACAGCGCAACCAGTTATTATCTTGAAGCCCTTGTACTTCAGACCAATGTCGATCCCCGTTTTGTCTTAGTCTCGCTCACCAATCATTTGTATATCCAACTTTCCTACGAATATACAGAGCGAGGGCAACCCCTTCCCGCAAATTTGGTCAAAGCCAGAAATGATTTCTCCGGGCTATTACTGGTTGCTACTCGCCAAGAAGATGAGGCGGTGACGTACATTGTATACGCCTCTGTTGTGGCTTGGGGTGGGGCATTAGGTAGAATCTGGAATCAGCTCGCCCAGGTATCTGGAGGACCTGCTGGTACTTTGGGCGATCTTCTTACGCTCAAGAAAAATAGGCATATACCTTACAAAATTCTATCACGAATAAGTGGTCAAAATTTCTCCCCTGATGAAAAACCCGGTACAGTGCTTTCCACCGTTTTTTCTAAGCGTCGAGAGCAGTTAAAATCCACATTTGGTTTCTTTCTGCGCGTTCAACAGATCCCTTTCAAAATTGAAAATTTCCGCAGAATTAGCGAGATCTGGCCCGGTCATGAGGAATTTACAGGCGTTTTTCTGGACACAGATAGCAGTGTGTTGAAGCAAATAACCGAGGTTTTAACGATCTTAGCACCCTATCAAAATCGGTCTATTAATGAAAGGACTTCAATACTCGTCACTGTTCGTAATTCGGTCAGCGATATTTTAGATTTTATAGAACAAAACACTACCTATTGGGGTCGAGTGAGTTTTGAACCCTTATTGCTGCGGTGGCAGTCCGCAATAAGAAATATTGAAGAAAAGAGAAGCGAAGAAGTTCAACCAAATCTTCAGGTTACTCTCGAACCTGAAGTATTCAATACACACGAAAACCAGGTTGTTGGTAGTTTAGTTGTGAAAAATAATGGAAGAGGGACAGCGGATAAGTTTGTCGTAAAATATCGGGTTTCGGATCATGGTGGAAATGTTCTATTTGAGGATATATTGGAGATTGAAAACGAAGTCCGTGTAGATAGTAAGGACTTCCATCAAATCACCTTTCCTATCGATGTTTTACCGTATGGTACAGGTCAATCTTATGCGTTGTGGGTCCAAGTTACTCCTTACTACCGAGGGGTTTTACTTGATGCGGATTGGATAAATTTCACTCTTGAAATCGCTTCGACTGTTCGCTTTGGTCTAGATGATATTATATGGGATGAATTGCGTATACCTGAAGACCCTAGAATGTTCGTAGGGCGCGATGAATTCATTCAGATGCTTGGTAGTCATTTAAGATCTAATAATCGGGCTAGGACATATATTCTGGTGGGTTTAACAAGAACTGGTAAAAGCTCGATTCTAACTTATTTGGCTCGCAAGTTTGATTTTGAAAGTATTATCGTCAATAAGAAACCCTATCAGTTACTCTGCTTCATATGGGATTTGGCGAAAGCTTCTGCCCAATCGAATGCAGGTGATATGTGGGCATACTTGCTTGAAAAGCAAGTCGTAATGAGATTGTGGGATTTGGCGAACAGTGGTTTGATCTCTTCCGATAGCATCCCCTCATTTAGACCCGGAGGCAGTATTCGATTAAAAGATTGGGATAATATCGTTGATCATTTACATAGTCACAAATTTTATCCAGTTTTCCTGATTGATGAATTTTCACATTATAAAAACTTGGTTGATAAACAGAGAATCGATTCATCTTTCCTTGCAAAAATACGGAGTGATGCTCTTGAAGACCGTGCAAGCTTCATTTTTGCAGGCACTTACGATTTGCGTAAGTTGATCCAAGATCAGACATATGGGATAACTGGGCAACTTGTTAATGCGACGCAGAAACCTGTTAGCAGTGTAAGTGAAGTAGCCACAATAGAACTAATTGAGGCAATGGGCGACAAGCTTATTTTCACTCCCGATGCGAAAGAGTTGATTATGCAATTGAGTGGACGTATACCCTACTTCACCCAACTGATTTGCAAACGTTGTGCAGAATTTGCATATTTCAACAGCCGAAACTATATGGGTCCTGCTGAGGTAAATAATGTAGTCAAAGCTCTAACTGGCGAAATCGAACATACTGATATTCTGCCAATCGACAGTAGTGTATTTATGAATAACATGATAATGGTGGGGGATCCTCCAGCATTTGAGGCTACTTTGACAACTATTTGTGATCTAGTAAGGGGTGAGCAGAATCCGCGATTTGTAGCTTATTCAGAGATTATAACAACTTGGGACAACTTTGGTATCAAGAACTTCCAGCGTGGTTTATCGAATGCGCTTAGAGAGTTAAAAGATCGAGAAGTTCTAATTCAGGTTGATGATGAGGGACAACCAGCATATAAAATAAACGTGGATTTATTTCGACGCTGGTGGTCACATGAATATCAATACTTAAAGATGTCTTTAGACAACTTACGTGAAGAGGATGATTAATGCTAAAATCCGGCTTTCAACCCAATATTGAAGTAACAGATCCTAATCTTCTCTTTGGACAAAACGGACCTAATGGGCTACTTGACCATTTGGTATCAAAACTTCAATTAGGAACAAACATCCAAATATTAGGTGAAAGACGCATTGGGAAAACTTCTGCTCTAAAGTGTGCTGCCGTTAACCTGCTGAACAAGTCTCCACGACTCCTGCCCATATATATAAATTATCGGCAGCACGGCAACATAAAAGGATATGACAATGCCCATCGGCTCTTGCTTGCCTATATACATGCCTCTATAGTTCAATATTTACCCTCGTTTGTCGAAATTGCAGAAAGTAAATTTGGTTTCGAGAGAAGTAACAACGCAAAACTGGTGTTTGGACTGCTAGAAGCAGCATCAATACATGAAGTTGAGCGCTACATTGAACAATATATTGATTTGTTAAATGAACATAATTACGGTGTTATTCTTTTATTCGACGAATACGAGTCCATGATGACATCCACATTTGAAGGTGTATCTGGGTCCTTCTTTTTTATCCGTGATTTATCCGCAAAAGGGCCTGTAAACTCAGGACATCATAAACCCCTAACCTACTTGATCTCTGGCTCTACATCATGGAACCACTTGTGTGAACGCTTTGGTTCCCCTGAATTCAATAATACGAGTGAGATTCTTTACGTTTCGCCCATTGAGGAAAAAAGCTTCAGCGAAATGTGGCAGTATTGCCTAGAAACCAGTTCCGAATCTATTAAAGAGAAAATTGCTTCTGCTGTAAGTGATCCTAGTGAAATTTATCGGGCAACAGGAGGCTGGCCGTATTACAGTAAAATTGCAGGTCAAATAATGGCCTCACAAGGCGTATACGACGAAACAAGTTTGTTTGAAACCTTATCACAAAATTTCGCTGTTTCCTGGAATAGAATTTTAGATGATAAACAAGAAGGCGCATTTCTTGGCCAACAAAATCTTAAACCCTCTGTAGTTAGAGACCTAAAAAAACGCGGGTTAGCCGAACAAGATTCCCAAGACAATATTAACCCAAGAGGATCATTATGGTCGAAATTTGTTGCCGAGCAGGTGGCTGAGTTATCTACGATGTTGTCTGACGCAAAAACAACCCAAGAAACTAATATTGGCGTAAAAATAGATTTTCTCGCACAAGAGGTCGTAGAGCGAGTCATGACAGTTAACGAGACTTGTGATAACCATAAGCGCGAAATGATATTCCAGCCAACCAACGAAGATATCAAAATTTATACATATTTGCGTACTTTTGCCTCAAGCAGAAAGATATTTGCATTCTTTGCCGCAGGATTGTATTTGCTGATTTTTGAAAGAACCATCAGTCTTGATGTGAATAAACGGGTACATCGTTTGGGGAGATTGCCAACATCATTTCAAAAATCACATTCGCTGGTACAAGAGGTTGATGCTTTACGTCACGAATATGCAAACGCGCATCTTACCCATGTTCCAACATGGAATCCAGGAAAAGATGCTGTTCTGGTAGCTGATGTGCTGGAAAAATACTTGGGCAGTAAAGCCACCCCTACTGATGAACAGTTCGGTAAATTACAGCATGATGTACTGCTATCTCTCAAAACTTACCTTGACGACCTCAATACTCACTTAACACGATCATTCTCGACTAAACCATAACAACCAAAACAGTTCGTCACAGGTGTCACAGTTGCAAATGCGGCATGTTGATGCGTGTTACGGATACCCTGTGTAATACTGTATTTTGTAGCCTAAATGCGATTCTGTGACAGGTTCGCAGGTTCACCTGTGACAGTAATTGCGGATTCTGCCACATAGAAAAAGAGTGCCTCTCTCAAGTGAACCAGTGTCACACCTGAAACAGGCACTTGTATGCTCCTTCACTGCGATGATTCGCACTGTTACCCTGTCACTGAACCACGTCACAGTCGTCACAGCCCAGAAAATCAGCTTTTAGCTGCCAGAGTCGCGTGGGGATGCCCCGAATGCGGCGCTGTATCGTCAGGTTACTTGTACCGGGGATCAGCCAGCCATCTTCCTTCAACTGCGCTCCAATCGCCGGGGTGTTGAACTTGAGCGGCTGCACTCGCAGAACAGCGCGGTGTGCGACATCGGGCAGCAAATACACATAACGCTCGTCGAGATAACCGACGATGGTCGTACCGGGTCGGGGTTCTTCTGGTTCACGCATATCTTTTGCCAGCATAAGCTCACCGCTGGCGAGAAGCTGCCCCAGTGTGTCAATGAACACCTGACCAGCACGCTCCTGCTGCACCGCCTTCACAGTTTCAACGATACTGTCCTGCCATGAGGGTAACAGCTCGTCACAGTCCAATTCCATCATGAACTGCCTGATCATCTGGTAGGTCGTGACCAGCACCGCCCAGTTCTGCACCATCCGTCCGGTGTTCGCCTGTCGCCCCAGCTTACTCGTGAGGCTGTCGCGGTAGCCCTTTACATTCGACTCAAAACGACTTGCCAGCTCCTTCGCCAGTGTTCCCTCATCCGCCTGTACCGCAATCCACTGGATAAACTTCGCGGTGAAACCGGGGAGCAGATCGCGTACCGCTTCCAGTTTCGTAAGCGATACACCACCCGGATCACGCTGCTCCCAGGGTGGGATTTCCAGCACCAACATACGCGACAGGATCGAGGCTTCCCCCTCAATCGTCGTTTCGCCAGTGGACAGCAGCAGTCCGCGACAGGGACGCTCGTGCCGCAGTTTGGCTTCACGAGTCAGCCTGCCACGTCCCATGCCACGCGAATAGCTCTGCAAAAAGCGGGTGAAGGTGCGTTCGTCGGCATAGATGGTCTTGTAATCATCGACCCAGTAGAGGGTATCCGCCAGCGCGTAACCCAACGTCTCAACAGTATTGATGGTATCGCCCCACTGACCGGGCGGAGTGTCACGGGTGAACTGCCCGTAGAAACTGGTCAGCAGTGATGCGATTTCCGATTTGCCGCTGCCCGATGTCCCCACCAGATGCACCGCCGGGCGGGTCGCGGCGGCAGGAAAGAAGCGCTGCACGATAGGAAGCATAGCGAACGCAATCAGGGAGGGCGCAAGATGAGTAGGAAGTGTGGCGAGGGCTGCCTTGAACGCTTCCAGACTGTTTTGCCAGTCCATGCTGCACAAGCGATAGTCGCGCAGGCGGCTTTCAAGCTCGACCTCCGGTGGTTCGATGATCTGTCCATCTGCATGGACACTCATCGCCGGTGAAACATAAACCCACTTACCGTTGATCTCCGTCCAACCCATGAAGCGGTAAGTCTTCCGGCGCGGATAGGTTCCCGACAATGCGAGAATTGCGGGAGCAAGATGGCGGATCATCCCAGCGCGGACAGTGAAGTTTTCACCCGCATGTCCGGCGATAAAGCGCTGCAAAGCGTTGGGGTCGCCAAACAGCTCACTCGGCACATGCAGCGTCAGTGTTTCCTCGCCGCAGGTCAGTTCCAGCAGGGTCAGATGCTCCACCTGTCCATCATCGTCCATACGGGAGGCACGTTCTAGTATCCGCCCGACCCATCCGGCGACGGTCTGGCGGCTCGTACCGCGTTCGGTCTGTTTTTCAAAGACCATACCCCCATCAGCGATGAGATACTGTTCCGCTGCTGGTGCGGCGGCAAAGGCAGCACGGTCTAATTCGCGCTTCGCTTCTCGATAGAGCCGGTCTAAGTCCGCGATTTTCAGTCCATCCCCACACAACACCTTGAGGCGCTGGCGCTCGGCTGCCCATTCAACGGCATTGAGATGAGCGCAGGCAGTCACAGCATCGCTGATTTGCTCCATCGTCGGGCGTTCGCGTTCCCTTTCTGGCTGCCCAAAGCGGCTGACAAGCTGCTCCACCCGTTGAAGAGCGTTATGTCGCGGCTCTGGGATGGAATCACGTGCAGGGCGGCTGAAAGCACTCTGGATGGTCGCCAGCGCCTCGCGCTCACTGCTGCCATTAGCGAGATGGCGCGGGATGAGTTCGCGCTCCGCATCGGATTGGCTGTACCCCGCATCGCGCAGTTGGCAGGCTGCTGCGAACAGTTCCGTGTTGCGATTGCCATTCGCAGCGCCGGATGCCAGATAGGTTTCGGTGCGTGGTGGCAGCGAGTGGTGTCCATTTCCGTTCAGCGTTACCACTTTCAATCCGTCGAGGCTTGGTTGAACTGGTTGGCTCTCCAGCCAAGCGAAGGTATCGAGCGGATAACGCCGTTCCAGGTGGCATTCGACCACAGTGACCATAACACCACCGCGCTCCGACTTGGTATTCACTGAATCGGGGAGGCGCATAATGCCCGCCACCGTCTTCACGTATTCAGGATCGCCACCTAATGCCGCAAACAGACCACGCATAATGCCAGCGATTTTCTGACGATCAACATCCTCCTGAAGGTGGAACGGCTGATCCAGCAGCCAGTAGCCATGCCAACCGCCGCCGCTGTCGAGGATGAACGACGGCGCTGGATCAAAGTTTCGAAGTTTCAGCAATCCTTCATCGCGCTGATGGGCGTCCCCATCGCAGTCAATATCGACCCATAATGCCGGAACGAGTGCTGCGGCATCCGCCTTGCCCTGCTTCCCTTTACGCAGACAGGGAGCGAAGTACACCCCATACCCCTCGTGGTTGAGTGCTTCCGTCTGCTTGAGCGCAGTTGCAAGTTCGCCTTTATTGCCCATCCGTCCCCATAGTGAACGCGCCTCACCAGTGATCGGATGGATGCAGCGCAGTTCGAGGTAGAGATTGGCGGGACTACCTGTATAGAGTGCATTCAGGAATTCGCGTCGTCCGTCTCTAGGCGCGTCGAATGTGTCCGTCTTGTCCACAACGTCGTTCTGTGTCATACTCGTTGTATTCCTTTTAGGTTGGTACACAGGGGTTTGGAGCGCACACGTTTCCCGACGGTAGGCACTCTTCTCCCCTGTGTGCTTTCTCGGCTAAAGTTCAAAATCGGGTGTGACAACTCTTGCTGTCCGTTTATATCCACCCAATTCCGCGATCAGTACCGCCCGCTGGTCAGCACCCATCCCGTTAAGCAATCCTGCCAGTTCTTTGAGTTTGTCCATGTCGCCGTTCATCTCCTGTGCCAGCACCTGCGCGAAAAAGGCTGCCTGTTCATGCGGTAGCCCTGCCGCCAGCGGACGAAATTCCAGCCGGAGCGCATCCGGGTCGTCCTCAGTCGTGGCTGCATACCAGCGATAAAAGCCAACGGCGGTTTGCTGTTCGTCGGTGCGCCGTGTGCCGCACCAGACCTCCCAGCTTTCACCCTTGTCGTCGAGCATCAGACCATGTGGTTCAGCTTCAGCGATGGTGCGTTCTTGTTCACGCACTGCAACTAATTCGTCGTAGCGCTGCTCCCAGTCGGGACCAACATAGTGTTCCATTTGCGCCACCATTGTCTGTTCGGTGACATCGTGCAGCATCTCGATGTGGTTCACCTTGCGATTGCGGCTGAAAAACAGCGGCACGCGCTGCCCGTGTTCCTCGTCATACACCGTCCCCGGCAGCACAACATGCGTGTGTGGGTCGTGCAATCCCGGCGCTTGCGGTTCATCCGTCAATCGGTGATGAAGCACATATGAGTATTCGATGCCCGTATCCAGTCCACGCTCGTCAAAGAAATCGTTGACCATGCTTTCGGTCAGTTCGCGGACAAACTGCTCACGCTCCTCCGGCGCGACCATGCTAAGCAAGTCGGGATTGGGATTGCAGACGAGGCTGAAGGTCAGCACATGCTCGCTCTTGAGGTCGTCGCAGAGCTGCGCGATTTCGGCTACTGAGCCACCCATCCCGTGATCGACCCAGCGTTCGCATCCGGCGACGTGCCGCGCTGCTTCATGCCGACTTTCACGATAGGTCAGATACCGCAAGAGGTTCTTGGACTGCTTTGAACCATCGGCGGACGGTTTCTTGTACTGCACATTGGCGACACACATCTGCTTTCGATCCATCTAGCCCTCGCGTTTGCGCGTTACCCGCTCAATGAACCCTTGCAGCATAGTGGTCAACGCTTCGACTTTGCTATCCAGTGCGTCTACCTTTGATTCGACCCCTTTGGCAATGGCGCGACGCGACCCCGGCAAATCTTCCTGTGACGCCAGATACAAGTTGACCGCATCGCGCAGCAGGTCGTTTTTGCTGACAAAATTCCCGACGCGGCTGCGGACATTCCGTAGTTCTTCTAACCGCCGCATCTGGTCGGGAGTCAGATTGACGGTCATGCGTTCACTGTAGGGATTGGGTTTCTTCTTCACTCGAATGGTCCTTCATTTATTTTGGCATTCAATACGAACCGACGGAATTTCTCGGTTGGACGAAAACGTATATACACTCGCTTGACGGTTCGCCGTCCTACCGCACCGCCGCTGCGAAAGCTCTGCACCTCAACCATGAGTTTGCCCAGATTGGCAACCGTGACTGTCTGACCGGGCTGTGCTAGCTCCTCCAGCCACAACTCCGTCATGACTTCCAGAACCTCTGCCACGTCGCGTCGTTTCAGGCGCGGCAGACGTTTGCTGATTTCAGTGATTGTCTGACGATGGTTCATAACCTCTGTTCCTTGTTTTGCTGCTGAACGGATGTGATGCAGATGGAGAACGCATCCCGGTGACGGGTGCGTTCGGTGGGCGCGGCAAACCGCGTCCACGAGTGCGGCGGCATCTCTGCACCGCCGCACTCATGCAGAGGCGACAGCCGCTGCATCCAGCCCTCCGGCGCTTGAGGAGCCAGCGTATTTAGCTGGCTGGCGGCGGGGAGGAGAGTTTCTCGTATATCGCTTACCCCGCTCACCCGCCGCCCGAAGTCGCAGCGCCTTGACGCTGCGACGTGTATGGCTGTGCCATGCGCTGCTTTGTGTTGTGTGTAGGACATCGTTACCACTTCGCTTTTTTCATCCGGTTTTCGCGCCGGGTTGCATCCTCATTGGAAACTTCCTCACCCTGTAAGACACCCTGCCCGGTAGGTGAACGATTGTTGGGCTGCACACCACCATTAGCAGCAACATGCTGAATGACTCGTTCGACATACCCCGGCAAGTCCATCAGGGCAGTGCGTATCCATGCCGTGTCGTCACACACCTGCGTAAAGCGTCCCGGATCAAACGGCTGCGGGATGTTTCTAGGGATGATCGGACGATAGCCGCCCCGATTGTGGTCGATATACACGCGCATCATGTCTTTCATGACTGCGTTGCGGCTGCCGCGTGGGATGCTGTTCCACCAGGCGATCAGGTCACTGTCCTCGGTGTAGGTCATTTTCACCGTTGCCGTTGCTCGTTTTTGCTTTGCCATGCTGTTTGCTCCTTTGTAGGGTGTCCGAATCAGTCCGAATCGTGTCCGCACCTGACCGACACCCCATCACCCCGACACCGCTATGATTGACGGGCGATAAACCGGGCGTAGTTCAGATACCCGCGTGCGTTGGCAAGCTGCGCGTCCTGTACCAGTTGGGTTTGCGGATAGGCTTCGCGCACGTCCTTGACCACCAGTTCCGCACCACCACCTGACAGGTACACCACATCCACCGTCGTACCGCGTTGCCATTTCTCGCTCATCAGGTTCAGTGTCGCACTGCGGAGTGGGGTGAGTGCCTCCTGCACAATTTCGCTGTAGTCCACTGGCTGCCCGTTCGCGTGGAAAATCCCCGTTCGCAAAACTTCCTCGACGATCTTGAAGGGTATCTTCTCGCGGTAGTCCCTTTCCAGCGCTGCCGAAATGCGCTCCTGCGCCGTATACACCCCGCTCTCGACGCTTCCGCTTTCTGCGTCCACGAATTCGCCCTCGTCATCTAGTGCCAGATCAACGGTATATGTCCCCACATCACAGACACCCGTTCTCCGATAGTTGTGCTGACGATTGATCTCCCCGCTTTCCATTAGCGTGTTGGCATAGATCGTCCCATACGGCTGGGGCATGACCATTACCTCGGACACATTGGCGATGAGTTCGGCGGTATCGGTTTTGATGAGATGCTGACCAATGAGCGAAGCCTTCAACTGCGCTGCATCCCGTATGTGATCCGTCGGCAACCCTGTGGCGATGCGGATATGTACGATGTCACGGTTCCACATCCCCTGCATGACTTTCCCGATGGCGACTTTTGCCAACCTCAGTCGGAAAGCGTTACCCATCGTGGACTCGTTCGCTGTCCTTCCACGAAGTCGCAGCAGTTCGCCGGGTGGAAGTTGTGCAAGCGCCAGATCGCCCACGAACCAATCTCCATCCTCGTCCGTCATCTGGTCGCCCGGATGCCGCCGTGCCATATCTTCCTGCTGGAACTTAACCTCACGGGCATGTCCCATGACCGATGGAAACATCACCACCTGATCGGCGGTGACAGCCTTTACAACGCCGTAGCCGATGTCCAAACCCATCGTCACAGTGCTGCCCGGTAATGCTGGTTTCTTCGAATTCTGCTTGCTCATTATTTGTCTCCGTCATTTGTGGGAATGCCAAAAGACCGCGCATTAGCGTGCGGTTCGTCAGCATTCTCTTGTTCTGTATGTTGTGAAGAATTACTTGCCGCTGCGGGAACGGTTATGGTGAAATCAATGTGTGGCAGCAGTGCGAGATTGAAACGACGAAGACGAGGAGTTTCTTTGCTGAAGGGGATTGGTCGTTTCCAACTCGTTAACTTTACGTAGGAAAACGGTTTGAAATGAATTTGGATCAAGCGGTTCAACTGGCTTGATGTGATCGAGGTAAGAAAAACAAATGTGCTGAGTTTCATCGCGAAAAGCTCCTTTATAAGCAAGGCGATGAACTCAGCATATCAATTGCGAAGGTTGTTAATTGCGAAATTTTACAGTTTATGTCTGGTAGTTTTGACAATCCTAGTGCCAAAATTGCAGCCTCAATGATGGGACTGAAAGACATCTTGCCAGTCGGGGCATCGTCATCCCAGTGCGCCGCGCGGATAAAAAATGCCGAGCTTTCCACCGAACCTGGATAGCGCATTACTATGTCATTCGTTTTTCCTTCCTCGTTGCCGAGTATCTTCAACCTGTCCATCTAATCCCAAAGAAACGCCCAGTTCAGCAAGGCTGAACTGATTGAGCCACACTGCCACCTGCTCCGGCGGGCATGGCTGATCATTTTCTAACCACCACAATATCGCGCCGATGCCCGCGTGCAAGATGTAGTTCACGCTCAGCGCTACAGGAGGTCGGCTGGGGGTCTAGCTGTGTTTTTTCGTCCGGCATCATAGTATGAAACTGCTGCTCAATGAACCGGCGGAAGCTCTGGACGCAGAATGCCGGGTCGCGCCTGCCGCTGGTGTCGTTGGACGCAGCGGTAGCGACAGTGGTTTTTGTCATTTTCTTTGTGACGACTGCCACCTCGCCCTTATGAGTTAAGGTTCAATCCGTTCGCCATGATGGAAAACGACTAAGTATCTATCCGTAAACCCAGTCAAGGGTTGAAAAAGAAACATATCTGCAAAAGATTGAAGTTAGCAAATAAACAATCCGAGCAGATATGTCAT
>Ga0268299_1001293_pt1 | contig 47446 bp, 44 predicted proteins | sample NOBtaG_FD_193484 | JGI IMG/M metagenome (GOLD analysis project Ga0268299, IMG submission 193484) | Activated sludge microbial communities from bioreactor in Nijmegen, Gelderland, Netherland - NOB reactor | ecosystem: Engineered > Bioreactor > Aerobic > Activated sludge | place: Netherlands... | reverse complement strand
ATTAGTGAACGGCAATTCATGTAGTGGCCGGTCAGGCACGTCTGGCAACGGCCACAGGAAAGATTGGGTTCGATTGCTACACGATCGCCCACTTTTAGATGCCACGTTCGTGCTGCTTCGCTGCCGATTTCAACGATACGACCGATCGGCTCGTGCCCAGGAATTATTGGATATCGAATGATCTTATTAGCGGCAAACGTGCCTCGATACTCCTCCACGTCGCTCCCACACATGCCGCAGGCTTCCATCTTGACGAGGGCCTGCCCTGCAGAAACGGGTGGAACGTCCCATTCCTCCGCGACCAAGCGACGGTCGGCGACAAGTAGCATCACACGAGACTTCATGGGCCGTGTCCTCGTTTCAACTAATTCTTCATGCCGAAGCGACGTATGGCCGAATATCGCAGACGCCAATCCGGCGCGCCCCGCGCGGGCCGACTACCACCGTACCTCCGACGCGGCCAGACACCGTATCATCCTCATTCGCAAACCACGGCTTCAGCACGAAGCAGTCGCCATCTTCAACGCATAGATCGCCGATTGGCGTCGGGCCTTCGGGCGTGGTGAGCGGCCCATCTTGGCCTAGCCCCAATCCGTGCCCCATCGTGCGGCCAGGCCGGAAACCTGCCTTACGTCCGTGCTCGACCCAAATCTCCGTCAATCGGCGGTAGCTTTCGCCCGGTCGCATAGCGTCAAGGATCTCGACAAAGCATCTTTCGGACACATCCAGTAATCGACTTTCGATGCTGGACAACGGCCTCATGCTGACGGTTTCGACAGCTTGGGCCATGTACCCAAAGTACTTCGGCTCGGCCTCGACCAGGATAATCTCTTCGCTTTCAATCTTTCGAAACTCTGGCAGGAGTTGCGTCTGCCACATGCGTGCCGCGCTCTGAAACAAGAGCATCGCCGTGGCTTCACCCCCGCGCTCGATGCAGGCCGCGATCATAGCCGCGTAGACATCGTGCTGCCACGCGCCTGGCCGCGCCGTGTCGCGCAGCGCATGGGAAATGGCATCGGCGCAGCCTTGAGCCCGCTCCACCATCTCCATCTCTTCGACACTTTTCCTCTTGCGAACCTCGTAGAGGACGTCCGTCGCCGACTCGAATAGGGCGCTCGGTGCCGCAGCACGAAGTGCCTCGTATTCGCCATGCGAGATGGTGCCCTCAGGCTCGCGCAATACGCCAGCGAGGCCGACCATCCCTATGCGCTCGTGCAGCATGCACCGCTCGGTTAGGCAGCGCACAAAGAATGACGACCAACGAAACTTGGGCGGAAAGCGAATATCGGTGATCCAATTCTGCTGTGCGCGCCACCATTCAACCCGGCGTGACTCTCTCACCGCGGCGATCGGCTCGCCTTCCAGCGGAAAGAAGAGCGCAGTGGCCATGCCACCGCCGCCTATGCATGTCATATACCGAGTGTCGGGCTGCAGATTGTCCCAATCGCCGGTGTTGTGCGGAAAGAGCAGGCAGGCAAGGCCCCGCGCACGCATGACGGCACGGACGGCTGCGAAGCGGCGGTCTCGCTCGGCTAAGCTGAATTTGGGCGGAACGAGCGTCAAAGCCCGTAGATTGCCAGCGCGCTTGGAAGAGGCCGCTGCAATCACGGCTTCGCCACGCGCTCGGCCGCAATACGGCGGAGCTCCGAAAACTCCTTGTGCTTCTCTTTCGCCCAGGTGTTGACCGCCAATCTCTGCCTATTTTGACGATCGAAGCGCGGCATGACGTAGCGCGCGATGAGCTCATAGCTCCTGCGTGTCTCTGCAACGTCGGCCCAATTGTGCGACATGCTGAGATAGCAGCCGAAGCCGCCCGAGCGCTTTTGGAGCCGCTCGATCTGGGTGACCAGATCGTCGGGCGTGCCGATAACGGCTACGCCCGCGTTAACGAGATAGTCGATCTCCGAATCGATATTTCCTCCGCCGTCCACAGCCAGCGGCAAAGTGCCGACTTTCACGAAATAATTTAGCCAATCCTGAAAGCCGTGGCGCACGTTGGCGCGAGCGCGCTCACGCGTCTCCGCGATATGGACGGGCCCAACCAAGCGCCAACTGGCGCGATCGGGCGCGTGGCCGGCGGAACGCGCGGAGTTATGATAGGCCTCCCACGTTCCGGGCAATGCTTCGAAGCCTCTGTTCGTCGTCGCCGCGATCGACAGCATTGCGGCGCCGTGCTTGCCCGCGGACATCGCCCCCGCCAATGTGTTTACAACGGGGATTGCAAGTTCCATATGAGGGCGAGTGAACGGTAGAAGCTGTAAGCGCGCATCGCGCAACTGATACCAATCGGAACTTGCCGTGACCGTCTCGCCGCGGAAAAGTCGGAGGATGAGCCCTAGGCCCTCGTCGACCCTGTCGCGGATGGCATTGTGATCGACGCCAAGCATATGAGCATCGTAAGCGAGCGCACCTGCGCCAACGCCGAAGATCAGTCGTCCCATCAACTGGTGATCGAGTTGAACGATCCGATCTGCCACAAGGAAAGGATTGTGATAGGGCAGCGTGACGACGCCGGTACCGAGGCGGATGCGGCTCGTGCGCTCCGCCGCAGCTGCGATTGCAATCTCCGGGCAGGCAATGATCTCGGTGCCACCCGAATGATGCTCGCCGAACCACGCTTCGTGGAAGCCGAGCCGGTCCAGCTGTTCGACCAGCTCAATATCACGCCGAATCTGAAGTGTCGGGTTCTCGCCTAGCGAATGGACCGGTGCGATGAAAGTGCCAAAGTTCAAAGTCGTGTCCATGAGCGTGTGCCGTTCGCCTTAGAAGGTTATTGCCGATATCACTGAAGTGCGCCGGCGAAGAAGCCGAGCATTCGCTCACGGGCGATTTTGTGTGATCGCGAGTCAAAGCGGTCGGCCCGATGTCGATTATAAAAGGCGTGGCCAGCATCGGGATAGACGAACACCTCGCTCGGGTGGGGTGTCGCCGATGTTAGGGTATCGCGAACGGCGTCGATGACCGTTGCCGATATCTGCGTATCCTCGGCACCAAAATGAAACTGCGCGGGCACGGAGATTCTGCGCAGTTGCGGAAGATAAGCCTCAAGCCCAACGCCGTAAAAGCTGGACGCGGCATCAACTTTACCGTTCGCGGCGACGAGTGCGGTCATTCGGCCGCCAAGGCAAAAGCCGACAATCCCGACTTTGGCATATCCGGAGCGCGCGCGCAGCCAATGCGCCGCGGCTTCGAGATCCTCGATTCCAAGTTCCACGTCATAGCGCTTCATCAGATCGATGGCTTTGTCGCGCTGTGGCCCGGGCTCGCCATTGCCGAGCTCAACATTCCGATCAAGGCGCCAAAAAATATCGGGGACGAGCGCAGTGAAGCCGCTTGAGGCGAGATCGTCTGCAATCTCGCGCATTGCGGCGTTAACGCCAAAAATTTCCTGAACGACGACGAGCGCGCCTTTCGGGGGCGAACTCGCCGGGGCCAGGTAACCGCCCATCTCCCCTCCGCCGCCGCACCGCACGCTGACGTGTTCCGCCCGCGACGCCATTGCGTCCTCTCCCTCGCTGACCCTCGGCAGGGGCCTCAATTACCGGTCTGTATGACAATATTACCGGCTGTAAGTTGGCGTCAAGATGCACCTCGACAAGTGCGCATCATGCAACGAATGCGCCCCTCGGCGAATGCACGTACAAGTCTAGCAGAGGTGTAATATCGTATGCTAAGGGACCAGTTGCCGCCAGAGAGAGCCGCTCGCGCACGTTCGGCGAACTGCGGGGATATAAATGTTGAATGCAGCAAATGCCGACGGCTACAAAGTTTCTCGCACGACTGTTCGTGATCAGGCGGTCGCGAAACTTAAAGCCGCAATCACTGCGGGTTATCTGCTGCCGGGCCAACGCTTGATCGAGCGCGATCTCTGCGAACTGATCGGCGTCAGCCGGACCTCTATTCGGGAGGCTCTGCGGCTTCTCGAGGGCGAGAAGCTCATCGTCGCGCAGCCTCACAAGGGTCCGTGCGTGGCAGTTCCGTCTGTGGCGGAGGCGGATCAGATTTACGAGGTTCGTGCGGTACTTGAGGCCCTTGTTGGCCGACATGCCGCGAGTCGCGGAACTCCCGCGCAAATTGGTGCCATTCATCGATCTGTCGATGCGTTCGAGCGTGCGATGACACGCAGGGATTTGCCGGGCTTGGTCGAGTACGCAAATGAGTTCTATGAGCGCGTCTTCGAAGCCTCAGGCGATGATGTTGCGGCCGATCTTCTACGCAGCCTACATGCGCGAATTAGCTTCCTCCGCGCGACGTCAATGTCGAGCAGCGGCCGGGCGCCCCACTCTCTGGCCGAGATGCGCGCCATCGCCAGGGCCATTGATCGGCATGCTCCGGATGTGGCGGCCGCGGCGTGCGTACGGCACGTCGAAATGGCCGCCAAGGCCTCGCGCCGCCGCATGGCCCAACTCGCGGAAGGCAACGGCCTCGCTGCCGGGCAGACCACGCGGCGTCGGAAATATAAGATCAGGCAGAATTCGTCGCGCGCCTGACGATGACAAAATCAAGAACGGCCTTGCCTCGCGAAGGCACGTTGCATACGATTGTATGACACTAAGACGAACACGCGCCGGCCCGGAACGCGACTGACCATTTTTTATCTTCCGACGGAAGCATCCGCATTCGAGGCACCGATGAAGACGGCCATCGTCAACATTGGCAAGATTGTCACTGGCGACTGGCGGGCTCCGTTTGCTGCCGGTGACGCCATTCTGATGGAAGAAGGTCGAATCGTCGGGGTGGGAACGGCTTCCGCATCGGCCGTCACAGCATGCGATGTGGTTATAGATGCTGCGGGCGCGATCGCAATTCCCGGCCTTATCGATTCGCAAATCCACAACACATTTGGCGACTACACGCCGCGACAGAAGACAGTGGGCTTTCTCGAAAGCTATGTGCACGGCGGCGTTACCAGCGCTATCAGCGCGTCGGAGGTGCATGTTCCGGGTCGGCCGAAGGATCCAGAAGGGGTGAAGGCGCTGGCGGTCGCGGCAATGAAGTGCTTCGAGCATTACCGGCCGGGCGGAATGCGAGTCTGGGCAGGCTCGATCATCATGGAGCCGGGACTTTGTGAAGAGGACTTCGCCGAGATCGCGCGTAAAGGCGTGTGGCTCGCGAAGGCCGGGTTTGGCGCCGTCGCGACGCCCTACGACTACGGCCCTATGATCACCTGGGCCAAGGCGCACGGTATGATCACCATGGTGCACACAGGTGGATCTTCGATCCCCGGTTCATCGGGTATCTGGGCGGACCATTTGATCAAGATCCAACCCGATGTTTCGTTTCACGTTAATGGCGGCCCCGTTGCCATGCCCGACGAGGATTATCCGCGCATTGTCAACGAAAGTAGCATCGCGCTGCAGGTTTGCACGGCCGGCAATTTACGCACGACGCTGTGGATTGCCGATCTAGTGCGCAAGGCAGACGCATTTGATCGACTGCTGATTGCGACCGACACCCCAACCGGCTCCGGCATAATGCCATTGGGTATGCTCTACACGATCTCGCACCTTGCAAGCCTAGCGAAAGTTGCGCCCGAACAAGCGATTGCCGCTGCGACAGGCAATAACGCTAAGGTTTATCGCCGCAACTCTGGATTTTTGCGCGTCGGTCGCGATGCCGACGTCGTTCTAATTGATGCCTGCGTCGGCGGGTCGAAGCAGGACGCGCTAAGCGCGCTCACAAATGGCGATATTGCCGCGGTCGCCGCTGTCATTACAGATGGCGTGCCGCGCTTCGTCGGGCGCAGCCGAAATACGCCAGCGCCAATGAAGAATGTTCGCGTCGCAGAATGCCGCTTGCCAATGCAGTTCTCGGCGCCTGCGCATTGAGCGGGGACTGATTCGTGACGAGCAAATTTCGATGAATCGCCAATGACAAATCCCCAGCCCACCCTGACCTTCCGGAAGTGGTACACTTTCGTTGAGGAAGCTCACCTGACCGAAACGGGCAAGGCCGCGGACGGTGAACCGCAACATAAGATCGCGGTCGCCGCCGCGGTCGGTAATCCTTATGCCGGCTCGTTCAGCCAAGATTTGTCGCGCCTCATCGCTCCTTCTCGCGACCTCGGTGCGGAATTCGGGCGTCGAATTTCCGCGCTGACTGGCTCCACGCCGGTGGAAAGCTATGGCAAGGCGTGCATCGTCGGCTTAGACGGTGAGTACGAGCACGGAAACGCACTGCTTACGAGTGAATTTGCGGATCCAATCCGGGATGCGATCGGCGGCGGTAAAGCCTGGATATCATCATCGGGCAAGCGTGGCGGCCCCGGTGTCGCGATCGACGTGCCACTCGCACACAAAGACGCGCTCTACGTTCGTTCACACTACGATACTATGACGATTTACTTCGGCGACGCACCCAGCCCGCGCGAGATCGTCGTGATTTTCGCGGTTGCGACTCGCGGCCGGCTTCATGCCCGTCTCGGCGGTTTGGCTGCGAATGACATTCGCGGAATCGACGGTCTGCGATAGGCCGAATTTGCGAACGAGAGAAATTCGCCAGGACTTGTCGGATACGAAATTAGGTAGAGCGGGCGCTTGTCGTCGAGGAAGTTTAGCTTTGATCCCGACCTCCCTACCGTCTGAAATGCGAATCGGGATCAAAGCATTCAATCAGATTGAAATCCTGATCGCGCATAGGGCCGCATCATTGCCGCTCGCTCGGCCCTGCAGCTATTCGGAATCGGAGAACTCTGCGAATTGTTTGGCCCAGGAAGTCGGAAACTTCGAACTCAACAGGCGTCTCAGAGTTAAGTGCGTCGCTTGTTCGCCAACGAGCGCCCGCTCGACAAATTGCGGCGCCGTGAACGATAATTCTAGCATTTGCCGAGCATAGCTCCGCGTGCAGTTTTGGCGACGAGCAAGTTCTTCGACCGAGTTTACTTCGCCATTCTCCAGGAGCGCGCGCCACTGCCATGCCCGAGCGAACGCGCGAATAAGCCCCAGATTCGGCCGCGACGTTGCTTCTTGCGAATTGGCCCCGGCTGTCACGAGCGCTCGCTCTCCACCGCGCCGCCTCACTTGAATCGGAATCTCGATCGGAGTTGCCGTCGACGACCTGTTTCGAGTGCCCTTGCTTCTGCGAGCAGTTTGTTTTGATTCGCTCGTTTTGCTCGTCGCTCGCATCCATACGGCGACGGAACTCGATCGCAATTCCACCCGCTCGACATACTTGGCGATCCATTCAGCGCCGTTCTGGTCAGCCTCGATGGGAGAACCGCCAATGTCGGACGCCCCGATCCTCGTCGACACCGCTTGCGTGACGAGGCATTCGATCACTGGCGCTGCGACCCTAGGGATCGATCCGGCTTGATCTTTTCGATGCTCGATGAGAGCGCGGCTCGTGTAATACCGATACCGCCGCCCATCGCGCTTCTTGGCGTAGGTCGGGCTCATGAGATTGCCGCGGTCGTCATAGAGCAGACCGGTTAGGACGGCCGAGGTGCTCGTTGTCACGATGCCGAGCGGACGCTGGCGGTTGGCGTCGAGCTTCGCCTGCACCTGGTCCCAGATGCGCTGATCGATGATGGCGCTGTGCTCGCCGGGATAGCTGGTGCCCTTGTGGGCAATCTCCCCGATGTAGAGGCGGTTGCGGAGGCTGCAGTAAAGGGCGCCGCGGCGGATGACGTGGCCGCCCAGCTTGCGGCCGGTCAGGGAAGTCCAGGCTTTGCTCCGTATCCCTTTCTCGTCGAGCGCCTGGACGAGGAGGGGCACGGAGCCAAGCTCCAGGTATCGGCGGAACATGTATCGGACCGGTTCGACCTCCTTGGGATTGACGACGAGCTTGCGGTCCTTGACGTCGTATCCCAGGGGCGGCACCCCGCCCATCCAGAGCCCTTTGCGCTTGGACGCGGCGATCTTGTCGCGGATGCGCTCGCCGGTGACCTCGCGCTCGAACTGCGCGAACGACAGCAGCACGTTGAGCGTCAGCCGCCCCATCGAGGTCGTCGTATTGAACGACTGGGTGACCGAGACGAACGAGGCAGTCTGGGCGTCGAGGATCTCGACGATCTTGGCAAAGTCCGAGAGTGACCGGGTGAGGCGGTCGACCTTGTAGACGACGATGACGTCAACCTTGCGGGCGCTCACATCCCCGAGAAGCTGCTTCAGGGCAGGCCGCTCCATCGAGCCGCCGGAGTACCCGCCATCGTCATACCGGGTCCTGACCAGCGTCCAGCCCTCATGGGCCTGGCTCTTGATATAGGCCTCGCAGGCCTCCCGCTGCGCATCCAGGGAGTTGAAGGCCTGGTCCAGCCCTTCCTCTGAGGATTTGCGGGTGTAGACGGCGCAGCGGCGGAGGGATCTGGATTTGCTCATTCCGGGAGCGCTCGGCCGGCCTTGCGCAGGCCGAAGAAGGCCGGCCCCGACCAGCGGGTTCCCGTGATCCTGCGGGCGATCTCAGAGAGGCTGCCGAAGTGCCGGCCCTGGTAGACATAGCCGGTGTCGTTGGCGTCGACCTTGTGGACGACGCCGTTCCACTCCCGGGTCAGGACGGTGCCCGCCCGGAACCGGACATTGAGGAAGGGCTGGTGCTTAGGGTCGGCCGCGAACGCGGCAGCCAGGGAATGGAGGCGCCGTTTGGTCACCGCCGACAGACCCCCATAGGCCTCCTCCTGGATGCGCCAGGCCAGAAAGCGGCGCAGCATATCGGCGCTCTGCTTGACCGGCGGATCGGAGGAATAGCGGCTCCGCCATTCCTGGCGGAGCCGGTCGAGGTTCATCGATTCGAGAGCAGTTACCGTCGCCTCGGTATCGGGCGCAGAGGGGTGGGGCGGCTTTGCCATGCGACGAGGCATCTTCGCGCCGTCGGTCTTGCCGTTTCTCGTCATCGGAGGTCGCCCGGGAGCTCGGCGTCTGCCATCAGGCGGCAGTCTTCGCGAACGGACTCGGCGAGAAGATAGGTGACCAGCTCGTCGCCGGCGTCGAGATGCAAGGTTTCGCGGAGGCGTGCGCAGAGGATGCTGAGCTTCGCCATGATCTCGGCCGGCGAGAGGGCCGGAGCCTGCGCCAGCTTCGCGGTCGCCGCCTGCAGCGCATCGCACAGCTGGTTCATACGCTGCTCGGAGGTCGGAACCGATGTGGCGCGTGCGAGGGACGTGACTTCGGCGTAGATCTGCGCGACGAGCGTTGAATGCCGGGGCTGCTTCCCAGGTCGCGACTCACGCGATTCGGTAGACACGGCCGCTCTCGGCATCGGTCGAAACGACCTTGAGCCCGAGCTTCTTCTTGAGGACGCCGGAGAGAACGCCCCGCACGGTGTGAGGCTGCCAGCCGAACGCCTTGGCCATCTGCTCGATGGTCGCGCCCTCGTTGCGCTGCAACATCGCGATCAGCTTGGCCTGCTTGCTGTTCGCGCGTTTCGCGGGCGTTGGGCGGGGCTTCGTGCCGTGTGAGCTGCGCTTTGCAGCCTTGGGCTTGCGGGAGGCGGGTTTGGACATGGCTTGCTCTCCTGTTCGGGCAACGCGATTCGTTGCACCGGACGTCCATTCGCTTCCGTGGCGACTGAGTTCAAGCCATTAGGCGGATAATTATATGGCTTTGTTGGGCGCGGCCCGATCACTCCATTGCTGGCTTAGTACGCGCACACTCACGAGCGAGCAGAGGCAAAAGGCCTCGCAACATACGTCGGTGGCCAACGTGGCAAGCTGGCGATTCGTCGCTATGAGTCTTTCATTGCTACCCAAGGCATGACGGGCTCACCGAACAAGAGTTCGCCCTCGGCACCTGTCCATTCCAAGAATTGAATCAAGCTATCCACATAGTCGTCGTGGCGCGGCCTCGGAAAGTTCACGACTTCATCAAGGAACTCGTTGGCCCATGCCGCATCCCGAGCAATCGTAACTTTTCCACTTTCAATCTTGCCCGACACTTTGAGCAGACGCCTGTATTTGTCTTGGGTCGGGCTAGTCCCTGAGAACTCCACGGTTTTGAATTCTGCTTTCAGAAGATCCAAGACTCCGGTGCCGCTGCTCGTATCCTCAACGATGACACACTTGACGTGGAACTCTCCGATCAATTTGGCGATGTGGGCCACTGACTCGATTATGTTCCATCTCCCTTTTGTTGCATGAACGAGGTGATAGCCCTTTCGGCTCGCATCCCAAATAGTGATTGCCGTGAAATCGTGCTGGGCACCTTTTTTCGCTGCCGGATCGACGCTCAAGACGCGACAGCACCATACGTTCGGATCCAATCCATCGGAGGGCTTGAAGTAATCTCGGAGAAGATGCACTCCATCGTCGGGCAATGGATTCTGTTGATACATTGCCTCGAAATCGTGCTGCCCGATCAGTTCCCTTAAGCCGTCAAGTGTCTCTTGATTCATTCGGTCCGGCTGCAGAATGTCGCCAGTCTTCATTGTATAGAACTTATCAGGGCCGATTTCGAAAGTGCGGTCCTCTGTCGCAATCGCTCGGACGGAGAGCGAATGCCATCCGCTCCTGATCAGAAGGCCGGACAGGTCCTCTTCGTGAAGTCGCTGTTGCGTGACGATGATCTTGTCTTGCAGTTGATTGTCCAGCCGGCTGATAGCAGAAACTTTGAACCACTCGTTCACGGAAGCCCGCGCCGTGGGCGAGGCGCCTTCTTCCGCCTTCACGGGGTCGTCAAGGATAAGCCATTCGCCGCCGCGGCCCGTCAACGTTCCACCGACAGACGTCGCCAAGCGATAACCGCGCTTGGTGGTTTCAAATTCGGATTCGGTGGACTTCTGCGGATTGAGGCGTGTCTCTGGAAACAAGCGTCGAAAGAAATCGGAAGTCGTCAACGCGCGGCAGTCACGCGATAGCTTGGCAGCGAGTTCTCCCGAATAGCTGATGCAAATGATCTTGGCGCTTGGGTTTTTCCCCAGCAGCCACGCCGGCAAGCAGACGGACAGAGTAAAAGACTTTAGACTGCGCGGCTGTAAATTAATGACACAGCGCGGCGGCGCCTTGCCCTCGCTCATTTTCTGGACGTGCCAGCAAATCGTATCGATATGCCAGCTCGGATCGAGGCGTCTCCCCGGGTGCAGAACGCTGAAGGCCAAGTAGACAAACGCACTGAATGACGTGCGCGCTGTCGCCTGCAGCACAGCACTTTTTTTGTCTAAGCCAGGTTTCTTCTGGGCTCGTTGTGGCACGGGAGCACTTATTTTTTGGTTTTGGCTCTTTGTTTCAACATTTCGAGGACTTGAGGCGTGAAGCGGCGCAGCACGAGGTCGTCGTCCGGCCCGGCATTGACCGGGGCCTCTTGTGCCGCGAGGTCGAGCCGCAGGATCATGTTCAGTAGCGCCGCCGCGGCTTTGGCATCGCCCTGGAGCGCGCGCGCCATCAGCGTCTTGATCAAGGCTTGCTGCTTCGTGAGCCGGCGCTTCGCGCCGCTTTCGCTGACGACGATCGTGTCGGCCAGCTCCTCTTTGAGATCGGTCGCGAAGTTGCGGCTGCCTTTGGGGCGCCCCTTGGGATTGCCCGAGACGCCTTTCTTGAACCGGCTGCTCTTCGGGGGGCGATTGCGCCCCACTTTGTATTCGGTCGACATATCTTCAGCCTCGCCGCTTGCGGCCTACGACGTCGCCTTGGGTCGCCTGGGCTTCCGATGCCTGGGCGTTGGCCGAGAGCTCCGCGCGCCTTTCGGCGAAGCTGCGACCGGTCTGCACATGCACGGCGGCCGCTCCGCCCGACTGTTCCCAGCGCCGGATCGTCTGGTCGACATAGAGGGGGTCGAGCTCGATCAGGCGGGCGACGCGGCCGGTGCGCTCCGCGGCCAGGATGGTGGTCCCGCTGCCGCCGAAGGGATCGAGGATCACGCCGTTCCGCTTGCTGCAGTCGCGCATCGCGTCCGCGACGAGCGCGACCGGCTTGACCGTCGGGTGCATGTCTAGATCGCCCCGCCGGGCCGGATGCTGGCTGTTGACGCTGGGATAGGCCCAGACATTGGTCCGGTAGCGGCCTTGGCCGCCCAAGCCGAAATTGTTGATATGCTTCGCGGTTCCGCTCTTGAACACGGCGATCAGTTCGTGGCCGTTGCGATAGAAGCTGCCCTGACCGGCGTTGCTCTTCACCCAGACGATCAGGTTCTTCGGTTCCAGTCGGCTGGCCGTTGCCGCAGCGTTCAGTTCGGCCAAGTGGCGCCAATCCATGCACCAGTAGTGAATGGAGCCGTTCGCCGACGCGGACACGGCCAGCTGCATGGCTTCCGTGAGGAATCGCGTGAACGCGGCCGGCGACATCTCGCCGGCCGCCATGACGAATTCCCGGTGGCGGACGCTGCCCCGGCCCATGACATGGCCGGCGATCGGCACGTTATAGGGCGGGTCCGTGAACACCATTTGGGAGACCTCGGCGCCCAGGAGTTCGCGGTAGGTGGCCTTCGCCCGCGCGTCGCCGCACACGATGCGATGGCGACCGATCTGCCACACGTCGCCCAAGCGGGATACGGCGGCACCGTCGCGCACCGCTTCGCCGTGATCGTCGTCGCGGTCGCCCTCGTCCGGCTTCGGGCCGTCGAGCATCAAATCGACTTCGCCCGCCGTGAAGCCGGTGAGCTCCACGTCGAAATCGACGTCGATCAGGGCGGTGAAGTTGGTCTTGAGGAGTTCGATATCCCAGATCGCCTGCTCCGGAGTCCGGTTGTCGGCGATCACGAGGGCCTTCTTCTCGGACTCCTGCAGCCCCGCCAGCATCAACGTGGGCACCTTGGCCATACCGAGTCGCCGCGCCGCCTGGACGCGGCCATGGCCGGCGAGAATCGTGCCGCCCTCGTCGGTGAGCACCGGATTCACGAACCCGAACTGCGCGATGCTGCGGCACAGCATCGCGATCTGCTTGTCGGGGTGCGCCCGCGGATTCAGGGGAAACGAGCGGAGGTCGCCGATCGGCCGCCAGACGACCTTATCCCGGAGCGTCGACGGGATGGGGGTGATCCCGGGCCTCGTCGTGGCGTCGGGGTCGTGATTGGCCGGCAACAGGGCGGGCGAGCCCGATGCCGGGCGCTGAGCGATGCGTTTGTTGCGCATCGGGCCAAAATCGCACCGCCGGCGCGCACGTAGCTAACACATCTCGTCGTCCCTTAGAGGGAGTCAACTTTGCGCTTGACTCGCCTTGGAGGGCTTCCGTCCCGCCCGGTGGATTCGCTGGCGCAATAGGGTAGCAACCCGTTGAGGGATCACGTTCGGCTCGATTTCTTTTGCAACTCGAAGAATGAGCCGCCCTGAACCGGACGTGGGTTTGCCAGTGTATGCGCCGACTCTGTCAACTGTATGAGTGACCTTGCGGCCAAACACCGACTCATAGCTGTCGGCCAAAAAATTTATCAGATTTGACAACTCTGCATCGCTGGAGCGGACGATCGACCCATGTGAACTCGGAGTTCGCCGCTTGCCACTGGCTTTGACCAGAGTTAACGCCCTTTGCGCATTCATCTGCAAATTGCGCAGCGCCTCGGTCTCGCGAGGCAGCGAATTTGTGAACTGTTCCATAGCCTCTTGATCGTCGAGGACACGTTGCGAATATGCGCTACGAAGTGAAAACTCCGATTCGTCATTCAATGTATCCAGTTGCTCCACGAGCGAGATCGAGAGCTGAACGATTTTATCGAGCGCTGCAATCTGCTGTGCGTTAGTGGCGGCGAATTTGGTCTGCTTTTGCCAACGGATATAGCGTCCACCAATCCACACAGCCGCCTTGAGAAAATCGCGAACTGGAATTGTGCCAAGGTGCCGATAGTCGTTGAGGATATTCCTTGCTTTCGTACGAGAGAATTTACAGGCGATTTCGATTGCGCCGGGAGATTTGGGCGGCATCACGATTTTTCTTGGCATGCTACTACTCGCGACGGCTCAAGCCGAGTTGTCACCTATCACATCATGCACAATCGTTGCCAACGCGATTGTGATTCAACTTCATGCGCTGGCCCGGAATTCGGCAAATACGTTCCGACGCTGGCGCTTTCGGAACAGGGCGCTCATTGGGCCGAAATGCTGGTGGGTACCGAAAACTCGAATCAGTGTAGGTTCAGTGAAGCGCGGAAGCGCGCGCCATCGCAAACGCCATGCGCTTACGGTGTGCCGGGGATTAAAGGCGCGAGCAGACGGGCAGCAACACAGCGGATCGGATTTTTTGACACCCACGAGCGCCTATCGGCCGGTCGTCATCAGCGTTATCAGCCAGCGAGTAAGTTCCGGGAAGACCATCACTAGCGCGCAAAGGAATAATTGAATGCCAACGATTGGCACGACGGCGCGGTAAAGCGTGGTGGTCCCAATGTCGGGCCGCAGGCCCTTCATCACGAACAGGAGGACACCGAACGGCGGCGTGATGCCGCTCAGTTCAAGTTGGATCAACATGAGTACGCAGAGCCAAATTGGATCCGCTCCCAACGCCGCCGCCAAGGGCATGACCATTGGCACAGTGATAAGCATAATCGAGATCGCATCGATGAAGCAGCCGAGCACTAGGATTAGAAGCTGAATGGTCAGAGCGAGCGTAATCGGGCTAAGATCGAGGGCGGTCGCCGCCTGCACCAGTGCCGGTGCCGCGCCGGTAAAACTCAACAACTGGCTGAAGGCGGAGGCGCCGATCAGGATAGCGTTGATCATTGCAGTGGTGGCCAAGGTACCAAGCAGGGCAGCGCGTAACACGCGCCACGTCAGCCGGCGATAGGCCGCACAAACCACCAGCGCACCGACCGCGCCGAGCGCCGCAGTTTCTGACGGGGTGGCGATACCAAGAAAGATGAAGCCAGTGACCAGGAGGATCAGCAGCGCCAGCGGCACCAGAACGAACAGGCCCGCCAGGCGTTCCCGGAGCGGCTTGGAGTCGCCGGTGTAGGGTGGCGCCAGATCCGGCCGGAGCTTGGCCTGAACTACGAAATAGATTGCATACAGTACCGCGAGCAGTAGGCCCGGAATGATACATGCGATCAGCAACTCGCCGATAGACACCTTGGCTAGCGCCCCGAGCAAGACACCGAGCCCACTGGGCGGAATCAGAATGGCGAGTCCTCCGGCAGCCAGGATCGCCCCGGTTGACACCCGTGGATGGTAGCGACGCCGATCCATCTCCGCCATCAGGGTCGAGCCAAGTAGCGCGGTCGAAGCCATCGATGAGCCGCTGACGGCGCCAAATACCGCCCCTGCACCCACCGCCGAGAGTGACAATCGGCCGGGCACTCGGCCCATCCAATCGTCGACCAATTGCACGATCTGGTTGCCGAAGCCGGCGCGCACCAGCAATTCGCCCATCAGGAGGAACAGCGGAACCGGCACGAGCGTGAACTGGGCGATGCCGCCGAATGCACTGTCGGCTAGAAGCGGCAGCGCCGCCGGACCGGCATAAAGCGTGAAACCGACGATGTTGATGCCCAGCAGACCAAACGCGACTGGCATACCACTGAGCAACACCAGGAGCAGGCCGGCAAAACCAAGCGCCAGAATCGCGAGACCGTCCACGGCTGTCCCTCTGGCTAGCTCAGCATCTTTTCGACCGGAGGTTCGCCGGCGGCGTCCGAGGCCGGCGCGATCCAGGCCTGGCGAAAGCACTCTACCGCCATCAGCGCAGCGCCGAGCGGCATCGACGCATAAGGCAGCCAGAGGGGGATTTCCCAGGATTTCGGCGCGACGCGGCCGAGATCGTAGAACTGCACCGTCTTGGTGAGAGCGAACCACGCGAACAGCGCACATGCGATGCCGGCAAGGGTAAAAACGACGCGCCGCAGCGCGGCCCGCGCCCGCCGGGGCAGGCGCTCGATTGCCACCTCCACGGTGATATGCCCGTTGTGGCGCACAAGCCACGGGCCGCCAAAAAACGTTGCTACGAGCAGCGTATACTCAGCTAAATCGCCTGCCCATACCGTGGGCGCCGCGAATAGATAACGCGCCACCACGTCATAGCTGATCCACAGACCCATGGCGCCGAGGCTGACCGCTGCTATCAGGGCCAATCCCTCGATTAGACCCAGATAAACTCGATTGGCGGTCATGGGTCGGGAAGGGCGATGTCGGTCCTTCTCAGGCCTTGGCTGCTTTTTCGAACGCTTCTTTCAATTTCGCGCCATCCTTTGGCGACGCGCCAAGAATGCGGTCCCACATCGTCTTCTCCGCGGTCGCTAGGAACTGCACGCCTTCAGCCGCCGGCAAGGTTGTGGTAGTCATGCCGAGTTGGATCAATTGCTGCTGCTCTTTCGCGTGCTCCGCGACAAAGAATTTTTCCGCCTCTAACTCGAACTGCAGGCCGGCGGCGGTCAGGATCTGTTGATGGGCGGGAGACAGCCGCCGCCAGGCGGCGGGGCTGGCTACCAGGGCGGTCCGGGCGCCGTAGAATGTCGGCGCTAGCCGGAATTTGGTGCGCTCATGATAGCGGTATTCGATGATACCGCCGTCGGACCAGCCAAGACCGTCGACGACGCCGTTTTCGAGGGCTGTGAAGACTTCGGCCGGTGCGATCGTCGAGGGGGTGGCGCCGAGCGCACGTAACAGCGGATCGTAAAGCGGCAGAGACCGCAGCTTGCGACCACGGAAATCGGCCAACGCATTGATTGGCGTGCGGGTCAAGAACGTGTAGCCGATCCCGCTGATCGGCATGCCGAGGAAAATCATTCCGGTGCGGGTGGCCATGGTTTCCGCGTAAGCGTCGAGCGCACCGCTTTGGCGCAGCTTCGCGGTGCCCGCAGTCGTCGCCGACAGGCTGATTGCTTCCGGCATCGCCGAGGCATAGAGCGAATTGGCAAGGTGGCCAAGTTCGTAAAGTCCGCTGATTACCGCATCCGCGGCTTGGAACGGGGGAGTTGCTTCGGCGCTGCCGCCCCACTCCACCGCAATCTCGCCGCGCGAAGCCGTTTCGACGAGCTTCGCAAAAACGTTCATCGATTGGGCGAATAGGACATTGCGCGGTATCCAAGAGTAGTAGCGGAGACGTACCCGCGACTGAGCGGTGGCGTGCACGAATGGCATGCCGATAACTGCTGCGCTGGTGGCGACCTTTCGTAGGAAACGGCGTCGGCTCGTCCGGATACGCGGCATCATGGCGGGATGGCTCCTTGCTTACGGCGTGTCAGTCGGCAGGTTCGGCGGCAACTGCCGCGGGAGTATCTTCGACAAATAGTTGGGTCTTCACCCGTTCCGAGTAATCTCTGAGTGCGGCGGTCGCTGCATCGCCCCCCAGCCCGGAGGGCGCCGGCTCCAAGAAATTTCCGGCATAGGAGCGGATTGGCGTGTTCTGCCCGCGCACTAGTCCCTTAGGCTCAGCACCTTTTTGCACCGCACGAATCCCCTTGCGCAGCTGACCGCGAAAGAGCGCGACGCCTCCATCGGTCTGGCGCAAATTTTCGTTCGCTTGAATGGCGATCGCCCCTTGCGACGTCCACGCGTCCCAATCGCCCGGATAGCGCTGGCGCTCCTTGTAGGGCCGGTCGCAGCTTTGGCCGAGTGAGGTCATCTTCCAAACCTTGTCGCGAGCGGCCGCATCCATGTCAGCTGTGAAATGAAACCATCCGATCATCGTGGAGTTGACGTTGTCGCGCGGCACTACCCACAGGGACAGGCCGCCTCCGCGCGTTAAGGTGGGCCTATCGTTGACACCCAGTGGCGGTAGGTCGGGGACACGCGAGAAGTTGGGTAAGATAAGCTCATTGACCCGCGCATAAAGGTGACCATGGGTGTGGCGTGCCGCCACCGTAACCTGACCGATCGGGGTTTCGCACCAAGTCATCAATGGTATGTCGTAGGACCACGGTCCGAACTGCGGCGTGCCGAACATAGTGTGCAAGAAGCTCACATGCATCGGGTCCTGTGTGTTCTCACGAACCTGGACCCAATTGCAGGGTGAGTCCCATGCCACCGGCACCATGTCCTGATCCGGAAACTCCATGAAATCGTAGATCGGAAAAACGGGAATACGGTCTGGCGGGCCGAGATAGGCGAATACGATGCCTTTGTATTCCTGCACGGGATAGGCACCGTGACACATCGTGTCCTTGAAATTGTCGCCGTCAGGCGCGCCAGGAATCTCGAGAATGCGGCCATCCACATCGTAGTGCCAGCCATGATAGCAGCACTGGATGCCGCGCTCGCGGATTAGGCCGAATTCGAGTGATGTTCCGCGGTGGCTGCAATGGCGGTCAAGCAAGCCGAGGCGCCCCGATTTGTCGCGGAACACGACCAACTTTTCGCCCAGCAGATCGACGCTTACTGCAACGTCAGAGAGCGCCGACGCGACGATCAAGGGCTGCCAAAACCGGCGGAGATATTCGCCCGCGGGCAGGCCCTTATCGACGTGGGTCGCGTCGATATTCTCGCGGCGGGCGGGCCGGCGGTGATAGCCGGAAAGCGGAGTCGTCGTCTTCACCGGCGTGTCTGTGTCGCTCATCCGTCCTCGCAATCGTCCCTGTAGGGGAGAATCATGCAATTCGGATTCCGCTGCACGCTTTCAGATTCTTGCCGCGAGTTTCACGTTCTTGCGGTTATTCGGCCGAAATAGCGGCCATCAGTCGAGGGCGCGTCGAAAATCGCGTGGTGTCCGGCCAGTCAGGCGTCGGAACGTGGTGGCGAAATGACCCGAATTGGCAAAACCGACTGCAAGCGCAATCTCCGTAATCGAGTGGTGGCGTGTGGATAGCATTTCCTTGGCCTTGTTGATGCGCATTCTGTTGAGATAGCTGTGCGGTGGCATACCAATGCTACATCTAAATGTCCGCGCCAGGTGAAATGGACTGAGGTCGACCAACTCGGCCAGGCGGCGCAGGCTTATGTCTTCTGCCATGTGTGCGCGAATGAAATCACACAACAACCGCTCGTGCGACGCGCTAAGGCCGCCTTGACGCATCGGCTCCTTGACGCGAGCGTCAGTGCCGCTACGCAATAATTCAATCATCAGCAACGTACCGAGAGTTTCCGCGTAGAGCTTGGCTTGCCCGTCATCGCGGTCTAACAGGCGGCGAATTTTTGCCACCGTCGCCTGGACGGCAGTGTCGCTGAAATGCAGGCGTGGCGACGGGCTGACGCCCGGCGCCATGCGGTTAGAGTCCGCGGCGGCCAGCGATGGAGCAATATAAAGATTGAGCCAAGCCGACCCGAGCTTGGGTACGCTCCAGCCGTTGAGGCGCGAACCAGGGGGCACGAATACCATGGCGCCACCGAGCGTACGACGGCGAGAAGGTATCAGGCCATCGATCGACGTCTCGCCATCTGCCCGGTGACCCGCTTCGCCGACCGCAAGAAAGTGGGTTGTGCCGGAAAACGTGAACTCAAACGGCGCGGAGACCGGATAGTGCACAATTTCGGCCGCCAATCCGCCCCATGACTTGAATTGCCGACGCACCGCGCCATTGCAGGCGATGCGGCTCTGCACGCCGAGCGCGTCCGTTATCGGCATGGGCACGTCTCCCCTTCAACTTTTATTTATCGCATGAGGTCGAAATTTGCACAATCGGAGGCCAGGGTGATGGAGCCCAGCCCAATAATTGAACGCGGACAGCCTCGTCACGGTTCGACCGCTAGCGCTGGCTGGACCGATCGAAGCGCAGCGCCGAACAGCAGCGGCGCTCGCTGACCCGAATCTGCGCCTCGGAGATACCGCACCAATTCCTGCCGACGGCCAGGCCGCAGAACATTGACCGGATCACGACGTGCAGCACTACCTTGTAGAACGACAAGCCAGTGACCAACTGCTTCACCTTCCGGCTCTCCTCTTTCAACTGCTTCATTCTTCGAAGCTCTGCCACGCCCATGCCCGCGTATTGCATCTTCAACCGATTGAACCTCTGCTTGGGGATCCCGATCTTTACGGAATAACCTCGGCCATCGGTGTACCTGTCTCCGCCTGGCGCAGCGCGAAGGCGATCTGCTCCTCGGTCAGTCGGCCCTTCTGCATGGAAGCTCCTTAATCCTTCCTCGGGTCAAGATTCTGCCGGAAAACTCACCCTCCCGCTGGAGTGGAAAATTGGGAGGACGTCACGCGTAGAGATGCGAAACTACGGAGCCGTCAAGCTGGGCGGAAACTCGTCTCAAAGCCGGTAAAGAAATCGGTGAGGACATCAGCCTCGCTTGGGCTACCAGATTCCAATCTTGATTCCGTGGCGCGGGAGAATGTCGCGCTCAGAAATGAGCATTTTTTCGTCCGGCAATGTCACCGTCATCTTGCGCTCACGTACCCAATCGAACATTCGACCGCGAAATTCTTCAATTACGGACGCACGAGACGGATCGCCGTGAAAGTCGACGGTCTCGTCGGGATTCTCTCGCAGATCAAAGAGTTGCGGGCGGAAACCTTCCCAAGCGATGAATTTCCAGCGCCCATCAAACAACATGGTTCCGCGGCAACGCCGCGGATCATGACCCAACGTGGCTCGGGCCTCGCGGAAGGAGTAGTCGATTTCCGAGACCGCGATGTCGCGCCAAGTCGAAGTCGGCGCGCTCCGCAGCAAGGGGATCAGCGACCGTCCTTCGAGCAGGTGATTGGGTAGCGGAAGCCCAAGCGCGTCCATCGCCGTGGGCAGGAAGTCGATGCCTTCGACGAAGCGATCGTCATGCTGGCCACGAGTCCCATCCGCCGCACGATCCGGGTCGTAGACGATGAAGGGGATCTGGACGGACGGCTGATGAAACAACTCCTTGTCGCCGAGCCAATGGTCACCAAGGTAGTCGCCGTGATCGGCAGTGAAGACGATGAGTGTGTCTTCCATCCGTCCCAGTTCGGTGAGGACGGCCATGAAGCGCCCAAAGTGATCGTCCAATTGTTTCACCAAGCCCATATAGGCCGGCTTCACTCGCGCCACGACCTCGTCGCGAGCGAAACTCAATGATTCGGGATGCTTCTGGTAGGCTGCGACCACGGGGTGAGGGTTCTCGAGTTCCCGTCTGTCCTTGACGATCGGACTGCAGTCCTCGGGTCCGTACGTCTGGTGGTATGGGGCCGGCGCAAGATATGGCCAGTGCGGCTTGATGTAGGAAAGGTGAAGGCACCATGGCCGCTCACCTTGCTCGCGGATGAATTTGATCGCGACATTCGTCGTATACGCCGTTTCGGAATCCTCTTCGCGAACGCGCGCCGGCAGATGGACGTTGCGCATCAGCCAGCCGCTCACCTTTTCGCCACGTTCATCGATGGCGGACATCACGTAGTCGCCCCAAGGGTCGGCGGTATCGTCGTAGCCGCGGCCTTTCAGGTAGTGGACATAAGGATGCTGCGGGCCGGGATTCGCATGGCCCTCGTAATGATCGACGATGTCGAAGCCGCCGTTGACGATGGAGCGTCCTACTTCGGAATCCGGGCTGATTCCAAGCCGCGCCATGGCCGCGCGGTCGGGCTCGTAGTGGGTCTTGCCGGCGAGAGCCACGGTGATGCCATGGGGCCGCAAGTGGTCGCCGATCATCATTTCACGAATCGACAACGGCACGAAGTTCCAGATCGCGCCATGGCTGAACATCGACCGCCCGGTATAGAACGACATTCGCGAGGGGCCGCATACCGGCGCGCTGCAAAACGCGCGCTTGAAGAGCACGCCCCGCGCCGCCAGAGAATCGATGTGCGGCGTCTTGAGCGCGGAATGCCCCATGCACGAGAGATAGTCGGCGCGCAGCTGGTCGCACATCACGAAGAGAACGTTCCGGACTCTACCCATATGTCACTGGTCTCCGGGTTACATCAGCCGTGGCAGGAACAACGCCACGGACGGGACGAAGACGACGAGGAGAAGCACGACAAGGCTGGCGAGCACGAATGGCGCGATCCCGCGGAAGATCGTGCCAAGGGTGATGTCCTCGACCACGCTCTTGACGACGAAAACATTCATGCCGACCGGCGGCGTGATAAGGCCGATTTCGATGACGATGACCACGATAATTCCGAACCAGATCGGGTCCATGCCGAAAGAAACCACGATCGGAAAAAAGACCGGGATCGTGATCAGCATCATGCCCAGCGATTCGAATATGCAGCCGAGAAACAGGTAGACCACGCAGATGAGGAGTATCACGGTGATCGGCGCGAGGTTGAGCGCGCGAATTGCGGCCACCAGATCCGTCACCATGCCGGTCATGGTGAGAAAGTTGGCGAAGACGAGCGCGCCGAACATCACGACAAAGATCGTAGTCGTCGTTCGGCCGGCCTCCATCAACGACTCGGCGAGCTTCTTCCAGGTGAGCTGCCGGCGGGCGATCGTGAATAGAAGGGCTCCGGCAGAGCCGACTCCGGCGGCCTCGGTCGGCGTGCAAACGCCGAAATAGATGCCGCCAAGAACGAGGATGAAGAGGAGCGCGACGCCCCAGACGCGCCATAGCGCGCTCCACCGCTCGGGCCAAGTGGCGTGGGGACCTCGCGGCCCGGAGGCGGGATCGAGCCGCACAACGGCCGCGATCGCCAGAATGTAGGCGACGATCATGATCAAGCCAGGCACGATGCCGGCAACGAACAGTTTCCCGATATCGGCCTGGGTCAGAAGGCCGTAAATGACCATGGGCACGCTGGGCGGTATCAGAATCCCGAGCGTGCCCCCGGCGGCGATCGAGGCGGCGCCGAGGCTATCGGCGTAACCGAAGCGGCGCATCGACGGTATGGCGATGCGCGCCATCGTTGCCGCCGTTGCCATCGAACTGCCGCAGACCGCCGCAAAGCCGCCGCACGCGCCGATGGTCGCCATCGCCAACCCACCGCGACGCCGGCCGATCCAAGCATTGCACGCGCTATAGAGATCCTCGGAAAGATTCGCGCGATGGACCAAAGCGCCCATAAGAAGGAACATTGGCAGCGTGGAGAGGTCGTAATTTGTGGCGAGATCGAATATTTGCTGGCTCGCCATCGAAAGTGCAGGGGCGAAGCCGCGTTGCAGCGCGAATCCGCCAACCCCAACGGCCAGCATGGTAAGGCCTAGCGGCAGGCCCAGAAACGCGCACACCAAGAGCGCGGCGAAGCCAAGAGCGGCGGTTTCCATACGTACCTAGAGGATCTTCGGGTCGATTTCTCCGGGCGGGCGTTGCGCGAGGCGCAGGCCGCGCAGTTGCTCCCAGAGCATCGCGAGATAGACAAGTACACTGAGTCCGCACAACCCCGACATTAGATAGGCCAGAGGGGCAAGCGGCCATTCGAGGAAGCCGGTGACCTGACCGCCGTCTGCCAGCAACCGCGCGTGTCGCCACAATTGCACCGTCGTCACCGAGAGAATGGTGGCGGCGACCGCAAGAATAGCAATCCTCTGTATCTTAAGTCCGGTACCACGGAGTAGCGGTTTCAGCAGGTCGACGGATATATGCTCGTTGGACCGCGTCACGAGCGGAAGTGCGATGAATGTCGAGGTTGCGAGCAGCAACGTCACGATCTCGAACGCGCCGCGTAGCGGCGCGTTCAAGACATAACGCGCGAATACGTCGATGGTGGTGACGGCCATCATGAGGAAGACCATCACGCAGAGGAGAAGTCGCGTCACCCGTTCGAGCAAAGCGACAATCACGGCTTCGGCCCGCCCGCGTCAGCGCTGGGTGGCCAACGACTTCAGTTGCTCTCGGTAGAATTCCAGTGCCACTTTGCCATCGACATTGCGCTTCGTGGCACTCGCGACCCACTCTGTCTCGAGGAACGCCCATTGCTGCTGCAACTGAGCGATAAACTCGTTTGACGCCGTGAACTTCTTCATGCCCGCCTTCTCGAGTCGTTCGAGGCTTTCCTTGTTTGCCTGATCGTAGACGGCCGATGCCCGCGCCAAGGCCTCGCCGGAGACGCTCATTACGAGCTCTTGGTCGGCCTTCGGAATCGTCCCCCATTTTCCCTTGTTCACGATGATCGAGAAGCTGGGCGCCGATATGCCGCCAGGCAGGACCGTGATGGATTTGGCGAACTGGGCAGCGTTGTAGGCTTCGGCGTGATAGGGGCCGATGCCGACGAAGGCATCCACGACGCCCTTCGAGACGATGTCGTGGATTCGGACGGCCGGGCCGGGCACGACCGATGCACCGAGCTTGTCGAGCGCGCGGGCCGGCACGCCCGGAAGTCCCCAGGTCTTGAGATTCTTGACGCGCTCCGCCGAGTCGATCGGCTTATCGGTCAGGCTGTAGAACTGGCCCGTCGGCCCCACCAACAGTCCGACAAGCATTACGTCCGCGTACTCGTTCTTCTCTGCGAAGAACTTTGCGTGCGTACGCCACAGCGCGACGGCGCTCGCTTCGGCCGAGGGGCTGAGGAAGGGAAGATGCGCTATCTGCGGCAGCAGCAATCGATTTTGCTGCAGGCCGTTGAAGAGATAGGCGGCATCGGCGACACCCTGGGTCACCATCTCCCATTGCTGCTGAGGCGGGGCCAAGCTCGTTGGCGAGAATTTTATCTTCACCCGGCCCGCGGTGACGTCTTCGACCTTCTTCGCCCAGGGTTGGATGATCCGGGTGTTTATGATGTCGTTGGGCGGGGCAAATGCGCTGAAGAGCAACTCAACTTGCGCTGAGGCGGCTGAAGCGTGGCCCACAAGGGCGATCGCAGCCGCGAATCCAAAGCGAAGCGTACCTTCCATTGCTCGATGCATCGCGTTTCCCTCCCAGGTTGTGCGGATCATGCGTTTTGGATCAATTCAGCGATCGACCAGCTCCGCAGAAGGCCCACAAACGTTTCGCTCGATTCGTTTGAGGACCGTCATGAAGACATCCTTCTCTTCAACCGACACGCCCCCTAAGAAGCGGCCGTAGTAGTCCAGCACCGATTCGAGACTTCGGGTGAACAGATCTTTGCCCTTGGACGTCACGGTCACGCGTATCTCGCGCTTGTCACGGCCCTCATTCAGTTTGGCGACCAATCCGTCGCGCTCCATGCCGTCGATGATCCGGCTGAGATTCGATCTCTCGATGACGCTGATGTCCGCGAGTTGGCCGATGCTGCATCGATCACGCTCGCAAACGATGCTGAGAATGCGCCAAACCAAGGGTGAGCAGTCGAAGCGCTGGAGAACAATGGCCATATTGCGGACATGGCAACGTCCGATCGCCAGGATGGAGTGCATCGGCCAGTCGCCGACGCGAAACCGCGCAGCCGTCGCCGAACCTACCGTCTCGCCCCGCCGGGAAGACATGTGTGCATTTTCAATGAATTATCACAAATATCGTACCAGATCATTCGATCCGGCTCAAGGCCCGAGTCTCCGCGATCACCCCAGTTGCGGTCTTGCGGTGTAAGACGCGTCCTAGCGTTCTTTCGACGGCGTGGCGCCGCCGGGGCCGAATTGTTTGGCGAGCGTGTCGCTCAAATCATTCGCGTCGCGGCCCGATAGCCCCACTTCTTTCAGCAGGGCGTCGATCACCGGCGCTTGCGAACGATAGCGCAGGGCGCTGTTGACCACTTGATCCGTCAGGTTGAGGGCGGGCGCTTCGGCCGTCTTGCCGTCGGCGCGGATGCCGAGCCCGTCGATTTGGATGATCTTGATGCCTTCGATGCGCTCCAGCGGCCTGACACTCTCGCGAATGATGTCCTGGAGCTTCTCGATGATGGCAAGTTTCACCTTCATGTCGATGAGCTCCGCCGAGAGCGATTTATCGGCATCGTGCATTGCCCGCTGTGCGGCGGCTTCGATCGCGTATCGAATCTCCGCGGCCTTGGCGGCGACTGTCTCCGCGCTCGCCTCGGCGTCGGCAACCGCCCGGGTCCGTTCCACCTCCGACGACGTCCGTATGCGGTCCGCCTCGGCTCGCTCCTTGGCCTGCAGCCGATCAGTTTCCGCCGCCACGACGGCAGCGACTGCCGCTTTCTCCGCTTGCTTGCGTGCCTCGATGAGCTCGATTTGCTTGGCGCGCTCTGCGCGCTGGACCTCGCGAATCGTGAACACCGATTCCTCGGCCTCGATCGCGGAAACCTTCGCCTTCGAGGCCAGGGAAAGGGCCTCGGATTGCGCGCGCGAATGATCCGAGAGAGCGATCTCCCGCCGTTGCTCGGCGAGCGACAGTTCCTGCTGCTGCAGAACCCGGGCCGTATCGAGCGACTTCTGACGCTCGATCTCCGCCTCCTCGATCTCGCTGGATTTCTGGATGCGCCGCTGCTCGATCGCCTGTTCGGCGGTGAGTCGCGCGATGTCGATCTGCCGCTGCGCGGCGATCGCCGCCTCCTCAGAGTCCCGCTTCTTGTTCGCTTCCTCCGCCGCAATCTCGGACGCCTGCGCGGCGCGCCGGATTGCTATTTCGCGCGATTGCTCCAGGCGCGCATATTCTTCCTCCCGACCGATCTCAAGTTTGCGCCGTTCGGCTTCGAGGTTCTTGGTCTGAATCGCGACGTCCGAGTCCTGCTCGATCGCGTTGCGCTTTTGCCGCCGCTCCTCGATTTCGTTGGTGAGCTTGGTGAGGCCTTCGGCGTCGAATGCGTTGTTTGGATTGAAGTAGTCGCGCTTCGTCTGGTCGAGCGCCGTGAGCGATGCCGATTCGAGTTCGAGCCCGTTCTTGAGAAGGTCTTCCGCCACGGCGGCCTTGACCTTGCGGATGAAATCGCCGCGATGTTCGTGCAATTCCTCGAGCGACATCTCCGCAGCGGTCGTCCGCAGTGCATCGACGAACTTGCCCTCCAGCAGATCCTTGAGGCTGTCGGGCCGCGTCGTGCGCGATCCGAGGGTGCGCGCGGCCACGCCGATGGCTTCGGGCGTCGCCTGAACGCGGACATAAAACTCGGCCGTGACGTCGACCCGCATACGGTCGCGCGCGATGAGCGAGTCAGCCTCTTTGCGCGAAACCTCGAGGCGCGAGGTGTTCATGCTGACTTCGACGATCTCGTGCAGCACGGGAATGACGAGGGCACCGCCCTTCATCACGACCTTCTGGCCGCCGAATCCGGTCCGCACGAACGCAAGCTGGGTCGTCGCGCGCTGGTAGAGCCACCAGAACAGGAGCCAAAGGACGGCCAGGGCGATGACGAGAATGACAATCGCCGCCAGCGCAACGCTCCAAACGCTCATGATTGCTTCCCCGAGTTCGCGCCGAACATGGACCATCGGCAGCGCGCCGTGTGACGCAGACGTCGCATGCGCAGAGGTGCAATCTTGGCCCAGATTACGGGCGCGTGCCAACCCTTCTTCGATGCACCGCGGCCGATGTTCGCGAACGATTCCTATCGTATGCGGCGTAGCACGGACGGACGGCATTGACGCCGGGCCGCGGGTTTGAAAGCCTTCCGGTCCGCCCAAACTCGCTGCCACCCGTTCGCGATAGGATTCGATGACCATCGTCGCCGCCTTCCTCGTTCCCGGAAATCCGCTCCCGCTGCTCCGGCCGGAGAACCCTCCATGGTCGCGCCTGGCTCACGGCTATCGCGCCGCCGCTCGCTCGCTCGCGGCGGCGAGGCCCGATGTGCTGCTGATCTATTCGACGCAGTGGCTGGCGGTGTTAGATGAACTTTGGCAGACGCGGCCGGTCAGCGCTGGCGTCCATGTCGACGAGAATTGGCACGAGTACGGCGAACTCACCTACGAACTCAAGACCGACACGAAACTGGCGGAAGCGTGCGTCGTGGGTTCGCGCGAGATTGGCATCACGGCGAAAGGCGTCGACTACGATCAGTTCCCCATCGACACGGGGACGATCGTAGCCAACGCATTTCTCAATCCCCGCAATCAATGGCCGCTGCTCATTGCGTCCAACAACCTTTATCACGGATGGGATGATACCCAACGCCTTGGCGAGATGGCGGCGCGCCTTGCCGACAAGCAGGGAAAGAAGGCGGCCGTTATCGGCATTGGCGGCATGTCGGGCTCGATCACGCGGCGGGAAATCGACATACGCGCGGACGCGGTCGAGAACCCGGGCGACGACGCTTGGAACCGTCGGATATTGGATTCATTTCAGCGGGGCGACCCGGCGCAGTTCAAAGAATTGCTTCCCGCCTACGTGAAGGAGGCGAAGCCCGATATGGGATTCAAGCATGCAGCTTGGATCCTAGGCGCGCTTGGCGGGCGCTTCTACGGGGCGCGCGTGCATGCCTATGGACCGACCTACGGAAGCGGCGCCGCGGTCGTCGAATTCAAGGTGTGATCGATCCGCGGCTCGGCGCCTTCGACGAACCGCCAGGCAGTGCTGGGCGCCGCGAGAATGGCGGCCATATCGTCGAATTCTTGGACAGTTTCGGGAATTCTGTTAGATTTCTGCGAACAGCGTATCCTGGGGAGAAGCAAACATGCGCAAAGCCTTGATTGCTCTGGCAGCCTCCGTTGCGGCCCTGCCGTTCGTGGCGGCGACGTCGAATGCCCAAGAGTGCACCGTGACCGTCGGCCGGATCGTCGCGACGTCCGGACCGCTGGTCGACATGGGGCGGGAAACGCCTTGGCTCGACGAGAACAAGATCAAGCCGATCAACGCCGCGGGCGGCCTTCAAGTCGGCAATCGTAAATGCAAGATCGCCTACAAGATATTCGACTCAAAAGGCACGATGGCCGGTTCCGGCGAAGCGGCGACGAAGGCGATCCTCGACGAAAAGGTCGATGTGATCTTCGCGCAAGGGACTCCGGATACGACGAATGCGCCGTCCGATCTTTGCGAGCGCTACAAGATTCCGTGCATCGCTTCCAACACGCCGGTGGAAGCCTGGCTCTACGGCCCGGACGGCAAACCGAAGACCTACAGCTACAGCTTCCTCTTCTTCTTCGGCGTTCCAGATCTCGTCGCCAACCACATCGGCATGATCAAAGTCCTGCCGGGCGGCTTCAACGGACGGATCGGCTATCTCTATCCGAACGATCCGGATGGCGTGGTCTTCGCCTCGCTCTTCGATCCCGCCTTCAAGAAGGAAGGTTGGGTCCCGACGGATCCGGGCCGTTTCGAGCAGGGAATTCCTGATTTCTCTGCGGTCATCAACCAATTCAAGCGCAACCGCGTCGAAGTCGTGACCGGCGTGCTCGCGCCGCCCGATCTGCAGAATTATTTGCAGCAGGCCGCGCAGGCCGGCTTCAAACCGAAGATGTATATCATCGACAAGGGAACCGGATACCCCGAGCCGATGAAGGCATTGGGTCCGCACGGCATCGACATTCTCAGCGTCAACTTCTGGTCACCCGCCTACCCGGGCAAGTCGAAATTTGGCGGCTACACGGGGCAGGGGCTGGTCGACGCCTATGAGACGCAGAATCCCGGCAAACAATATTCACCGCCACTCGCCTACACCGACGCTTCCTACGACGTGCTGTTCGACGCCTTGCAGCGCGCTGGCACGACCGATCGGGCGAAACTGCTGGAAGCGATCGCCAAGACCGACCTCGAGACGGTCGTGGGGAAGGTGAAGTTCACCGACAAGCACTATTCAGTGCAGCCGCTGGGCGGCGCTCAGTGGGCGAAGGATCCCAAGACCGGCAAGCTGATCAAACAGAACGTCTACAACACGGTCTATCCGTCCGTGAAGAAAGAGGCAGAGATGCGCCTCTATCAGCAGTAACGGTTACCACAGGGCCCGGCCGGCTTGGTCCGGCCGGCACTGGCGATGAGCGCGCTCTATCGTAGCTTCAAGTCGGGAGCCGAGATCGACGCCCAATACGATGTCGAGAAATCGGTTCCCGACTTCACGATTTATGCACGGCAGTATGTCGAAGGCAGCCGCGACGCTCGCCGGCGGCTAGCCTGCGTTCTGAAGGTTCGCTTTGGGCCGAGCGTCGATGAGTACGTCGACATATTTCCGGCGGCAGAACCGAACGCGCCGGTCTTGATCTTTTTTCATGGCGGCTATTGGCGCATCTTGGCTGCCGAGGATTTCAGCTTTGTCGCCGCCGGCCCGGTGGCGGCCAGCGTTACCGTCGTCGTCGCCAACTATGCGCTGTGCCCGAAGGTGACGATCGACGAGATCACGCGGCAGGCGCGTGCCACGGTCGCGTGGGTCCATCGTCGGATCGGCGACTACGGCGGCGATCGACGGCGGATCTACGTTTCGGGCCATTCGGCCGGCGGCCAGCTGACGGCGATGTGCCTACTGACGGATTGGGAACGGGATTACGGGCTGCCGGCCGATGTCGTGAAAGGCGGTATCGCCATCAGCGGCGTGTTCGACCTGGCGCCGATACGTCACTCGGCCATGCAGCGCGAAATTCGTCTCACCGACGAACAGATCGAGCGCAACAGCCCCCAGTTTCATATTCGCCGCGTCGCCGCGCCGCTTCTCGTCACCTACGGCGGCGACGAGACCGCGGAATTTTCGCGCCAATCGGAAGACTTCCTCGCGTCGTGGATCGCCGCCGGCAATCGCGGCCTGGCGCTGTCGCAGCCGGGCGCCAACCATTTCACCGCCATAACTGGCTTCGCGGAGATGGACAGCGGGCTCACCCGGGGCGTGCTCGAGCTGATGGGTCATCGTCGGCGCGGCGCCGCACGCCGCGGCGCGCCGCGGGCCTCCGGTGCGGGTCTGCGCGGGCGTCCCGGCGACGCTCTCCGCTTCGTTCCCAGCTTCGGCCGCATGCGGCCCGACCGATAATGTCTGCCCTGCTCGAAGTTCGCGGGCTCCGCCGATCGTTTGGCGCCCTGAAGGTCACCGACGACGTGACGTTCAGCGTGGTCGAGGGCGAGATCCTCGGAATCATCGGGCCGAACGGCGCCGGAAAAACCACGCTATTCGCGCTGCTCGCCGGCAACATTTCCCCCTCGGGCGGCGCCGTCTTCTTCGCGGAGAAGGACATCACCTACCTTCCGGCGCATGTGCGGGCGCGCCTAGGCCTGGCGCGCACCTATCAAGTGCCGCGACCGTTTTCCCACATGACCGTGTTCGAGAACCTGAAAGTGGCGGCGCTATTCGCGGGCGGGCTCGAAGAGATAGAATGCGCCGATTGGGTGGAACACGTGCTGGAAATGGCGGGGATGCCCGAGGCGCGCAACATGCTGGCGGGCAGTCTGCCGCTGCTGTCCCGCAAGCGCCACGAATTGGCGAGGGCATTGGCGATGCGGCCGAAACTGCTGCTGATCGACGAGGTCGCGGCGGGTCTCACAGATTTCGAAGTGGACGAGTTCATCGCCCTCGTCCGCTCCATCCGCGAGACCGGAATCACCGTCGTTTGGATCGAGCACGTGATGAAGACCATGCTGACGGCGACCGACCGGCTGATGGCCCTGGCCGGCGGCAAGCTGATCGCCACGGGCAAGCCGCAAGACGTCGTCGCCTCCGAGGCGGTGCGCCGTGTCTACCTCGGCGCATAACGCATCGCGTCCGGGCCCGTCCGGCGCCGCCGCGCGTGGCAATCGGCGGTCGCTCCTGACGGTTGACCGGCTTTCCGCCTACTACGGTGAGCTGAGAGCCCTGTTCGACGTGAGCTTCACCGTGGCCGGCGGCGAGGTCTTGTCGATCATCGGCGCGAATGGTGCCGGCAAGTCGACGCTCCTGAAGTCGATCGTGGGCATGATGAATCGCGGCAAGGCCGCGCATATCGAGGGCGCCATCGATTTCCGCGGCCGCCGGCTGGACCGGCTGACGACGGAGAAAATCGTTGCGGCCGGCGTCACCATGGTGCCCGAGGGCCGGCGGCTGTTCGCGCGGCTGTCGGTGAAGGACAACCTTCTCGCTGGTGCGTTCCTGCCTCGGTGCCGAGAGAACGCCGCCAAGAAATTGGCCGAAATCTACGAACTGTTTCCCCGCCTGGGAGAGCGTCGCGAGCAGGTGGTGAGCCAGATGTCGGGCGGCGAGCAGCAGATGGTGGCCATCGGCCGCGCGCTGATGTCGTCGCCGGATATCGTCTTGTTCGACGAGCTCTCGCTGGGCCTTGCCCCGGTGATCGTCGATGACGTCTATCGCAACGTCAGGCGCATCAATCAAAGCGGAGTCACTTGCATCGTCATCGAGCAGGACATGCGCCGTGCGCTGGACGTCGCCAACCATGTGCTGATCATGCTGGAAGGCCGCGTCGCCCTGGAAGGGAAGCCCGCCGACCTCACCGAGGCGCAGGTGACAGCCGCTTACTTCGGATCGAGCTTCAGTAAGGCCCACGCATGAGCGGGTTTGACGAAGCCCTTTATTGGACACTCGTCGACGTGGCCAATGGGTTCCTTACCGGCACGATGATCGGCGGCTACTACGCGATCATCAGCATCGGCCTCGCGCTCACATTTGGGGTGATGCGACTTGTCAATTTGGCGCACGGCGACATGCTCATCGTCGCCGCGTACCTGGCGTCCGTGATCCTTGGCGTGATTCCGATATCGCCGTTCGCGTCGTTGATCGTGGTCGCGCCGCTGATGTTTGGGCTCGGCTATCTCCTCCAACGATTTCTTCTGAATCGCGTGTCCGTTCAAGCGATGGAGGCCAAAGGCCTTCCCCCCAGCTTCGGCCTGATGTCGCCCATCCTGGTTACGTTCGGTCTCGGCATTTTCGTCGCGCACGGTCTGCTGGAGTTGTTTTCCTCTGACGCGCGGCAGATCCGGAACTCGCTCGCCTTCACTGCGATCCGGCTGTCCGAGGACCTGAACATATCGCTACTGCGGCTGATCTTCTTCGCGATCGCGGTCGCCATCCTGGTGGCGCTCCAGATTTTCCTGCGGCGGACTCATGTCGGGCGGGCCATCCGCGCAGCTTCCGACGACGTTCAGGTGGCGCCGCTCATGGGAATCTCGACGGCGCACGTCTATGGCGTGGCGCTCGGCATCTCGCTGGCGGTGGCGGGCACGGCCGGAGTCATGATCGGTATGCTGCGCAGCTTTCAGCCTTTCGACGGTCCGCAATTCCTGCTGATCGCGTTCGGCGTCGTGATCATCGGGGGCTTGGGGTCCATTCTCGGCAGTCTCGTCGGCGGGATCCTGCTTGGCATCACGCAGGTGCTCGCCGGAACGTATTTCGGGCCTTCGGCGCAGCTCGTCGCGGGCTACATGCTGATCCTCCTCGTTCTGGCCTTCCGTCCCCAAGGCCTGTTCGCGCGATGAGCGGCAGCCCCTCGCCATGATCGCCCGCACGATCAATGCTTGGACGACCGGACGCCGCGGATTGGGGCTGCTCGTCGTGCTCGTCGCGGTGCTGATCGCATTCCCGCTGCTGGCCGGCCGCAATCATTATTTCACGTACGTCTTGATGACATTCTTCGTGTTCGCAACGTTCGGACACGCGTGGAATCTCCTGGCCGGATATTGCGGGCTGTTGTCGTTCGGCAATCAGCTTTATATCGGCATCGGCGGCTTCACTCTGGGCATCCTGCACTACTACGGGCAGGTCAATGTCTGGGTCGGAATGATCGCCGGGGGGCTCGCCGCCGCTGTTATGGCTTGGCTCCTCGCCATACCGATCTCGGATCGGTTCGCGGGCCGTCGCATCTGGGCGCCGGTCGCCATCGCCGTCGTCTTGTGGATCGTGTACGAGATCCTGATCGTCCTTGACCCGGCATGGGACGTTTTCGGCAGCGCCTATATCAGACGCGTCTCCATCCTGCTTCTGATCTTTCTCGGAGCGCTGCCGCTGCTGCGGCTTCAAGGCGCCTATTTCGCGGTCGCGACGTGGCTGATCGCCGCGGCGGTCGGTTCGGTCTTCACCGAATGGAAGGTCGTCGGGGCAGGCGGCGGCCTGCAGATCAAGACCGATACCACACTCGAGCTCCGCTACTATGTGGGCTTGGTGTTGCTGGCGGCCTCGACGCTCGTGATCTGGTATCTGCTGCGCAGCCGCTACGGACTTGCGCTGACGGCCGTGCGCGACGACGAAGAGGCGGCACGCACGGTCGGCATCGATATCCGAAGAGTGAAAGGGCTGGTGTTCGTCGTTGCCGGCGGGATGACCGGCCTCGCCGCCTGCCTCTATTACATCGACGCCGTCATCATCACGCCGGCCGCAGCGTTCAACGTCTTCTGGTCCGCCTATTTCGTGTTCGTCGTGGTGGCTGGCGGCATGGGAACGTTGAGTGGTCCGATCGTCGGCGCGATCATCTACGTAACTATCGACCGGGTCCTCTCCGGATTCACGCAACACGGGCTCATGGTCCTGGGCGTCGCTTCCATCCTGGTCATCCTCTTCCTGCCGCGTGGCGTGATGGGGCTGATCAACGGTCTGAATAGCCGCGCCCACGGTAGGGCGATGTTGTCGACGTCTAGGCCACGATCGATCCTGGGACTTCTCTTCAATTCGTCGCCTGCAACGAACGCGCTGGCTCGCCGGGCCGAATCTCCGTCGGGCTCGCCGGGCGTCGTCGCCGCCTACATCGTGCCGGGTTCGCCGCTGCCTCATTTCGTTCGCCACAACCCACCGTGGGCGCCGCTCGTCAGAGGATTCGGGGCGGTACAAAAGTCGCTCGACGAGCTCAAGCCGGATGCCCTGGTCATCTATTCGACGCAGTGGATCGCAGTGCTCGATCAGCTATGGCAGAGCCGCGCGCATCTCGCCGGCGTGCACGTCGACGAGAATTGGCACGAGTTCGGCGAACTGCCCTACGAGATGAAGATCGATACAGCGCTCACCGAAGCAGCGGTGAGGGCCTGCGCCGCCATAGGCATCGCGGCCAAGGCCGTCGACTACGACGGATTTCCGATCGACTCAGGCACGATCGTGGCGAACGGATTCCTCAATCCGGCGAATCTGTATCCGCTCGTCATCGCAGCGAACAACCTTTACATGGATTTCGAGACGACTCGGAAGATCGGTGCGATGATTGCCGATCAGGCTCGCCGACAAGGCAAACGGATCGCCTGCATCGGCGTGGGCGGCCTGTCCGGCTCCAGCTTCCGAAACGAGATCGATCTGCGTCAGGATCGCATTGCCAGCGCCGCCGACGATGATTGGAATCACCGTATTCTCAATCTGCTGGCCGCCGGGGACGTAAAGGGATTGCTCGACGCGTGCCCGATCTACGCGCGCGAGGCGAAGGTCGATATGGGTTTCAAGCACTTTGCGTGGGTGCTCGGCGCGCTTGGCGGCAACTGGGCGCAAGCGACTGTGCATGCCTATGCGCCCGTTTATGGTGCCGGCGCAGCCATTGTCGAGTTTCGGCCGAAGACCTGACGCCGCCAGACTATCGGCGACGGCGAATAGCCCCTTTTGTCTTACGATGTGGGATTCGGCGTCTTTGCATGGGCGACGAGTGCCAGATTTGGGCGAGACGCCGTGTGGCGCATCGGATACTGTTCCGCATCCGGATTTCGTTAGTGGAGGGAGAACGACTCATGCGGTTCAACGCAATCGTGCCTGCGGTACTAACGCTGTCCGCCATGTCTTTCGGTGCGGCGGCCGAAGAGATCAAGATTGGAATGACGGGCACTTTCACCGGGCCTAATGCCGCGGTGGGCGCGCCCTACAAGCTGGCTTCGGAAATCTATCCGAATAGATTGGGCGGCGTACCGGTCAAGTGGATCGTCCTCGATGACGGGGGAGACACCTCGAACGCGGTGAAGAACGCACGGAAATTCGTCGACGAGGACAAGGTCGACGCAATTCTCGGCTCCACCTCGAATCCGCCCGCCGTCGCGATCTTCGACGTGGCGACGGAAAGCAAGACGCCGCAGTTCGCGATGGCGCCGGTGGCGATTCCCGAGGCGAAGCGGGCGTGGCTCTTTAATGTTCCCCAGCCCGTCCCCATCATGGTCGGCGCTCTCATCGACGACATGAAGAAGCGCGGCGTGAAGAAGGTCGGCTTCATCGGATTCTCCGATGGCTGGGGCGACCTCAACTGGACCGGCTTGGTGGCTCTGGCCAAGGCGGCTGGCATCGAGATCGTCGCCTCGGAACGGTACAATCGCACCGACACGTCCGTCACCGCTCAGGTGCTGAAAGTGATGGCGGCCAATCCCGATGCCATCTTCGTGGGGGCGGCCGCCACGCCGGCGACTTTGCCGCACATCACATTGAAGGATCAGGGCTTCACCGGTCAGATTTATCATACGCATGGCGCCGTCTCGAAGCCCTTCCTCGATGCCGGGGGCAAGGCGCTGGAAGGCGCCATCTTGCCGACCGGCCCCGTCGTCGTTGCGCCTGGCCTGGCAGACAGCAACCCGATCAAGAAGGTAGCGCTCGATTTCATCGCCAAATTCCAGGCGAAGTACGGCGCCGGCGCGCCGAATCCTTTCGCAGGCTATGCATGGGACGCGATGCTGATCCTCGACGCGGCGGTACCCGACGCGGCGAAGAAGGCGAAGCCCGGAACGCCTGAGTTCCGCGTGGCGCTCCGCGATTCGCTGATTTCCGGCCGGGAGGTCGTCGGCACGCACGCCGTCTACAAGTTCACCGATTCCGATCGTTACGGAATCGATGCCCGGTCGCGCGTGCTGGTAACCGTCAAGAACGGTGCGTTCGTCCTCTATCAATAAGTCCCGCGCGCCGAGCGGCGGATCCGCCGCCGCTCGGCGCGCCCGCCGCGTTGCTGGCCGGACTCGCTGACGAATGACTGGAACCGTCGCCCTCCTGCTGGCGCAGGATGGACTGACCAGCGGAATCATCTACGCGCTGCTGGCGCTGTCTATTCTGCTGGTCTTCCTGGTCACCCGCGTGTTGTGGGTGCCGGCCGGCGAGTTCGTCATGTTCGGCGCGCTCACCATGGCCGTCCTGCAGAAGGGGCAGGTTCCGGGCACGGTCTGGCTGCTCGCCGCCCTGGGCGGCGCGATGGCGCTGTCGGAGACGGCACGTTGCATCCGGTCGCGCCGCTGGCGCGACTGGCCACGCCTGATGCTCTTCGCGGTCGGCGTTCCGGCGGCCGGCATCGGGCTCGCCCATTGGCTCGCGCCGCTCCAGCTCGCGACGCCGCTCCAGGCCATGTTGACCCTAGCGCTCGTCGTGCCGATGGGCCCGATGCTGTATCGCAGCGCGTTCCGCTCGCTCGCGAATTCCTCCGTGCTGATCCTCCTGTTCGTAGCCGTCGCGGTTCACTATGCGCTCATGGGGCTCGGCTTGATCTTCTTCGGGCCGGAAGGGATGCGCACCGCACCGTTCATTTCCGGACGCTTCGACGCCGGCTTCACGCGCATCTCGTGGCACTTGGTGCTGGTCATCGCGGTCGCAGCCTCGCTGATGGCCGCGCTTTGGTACTTCTTCGAGCGCACGATCTGGGGAAAGGCGTTGCGCGCGGTGGCGATCAACCGCAATGGCGCGCGCCTCGTTGGCATTCGCACCGAGGCCGCAGGCGTAATGGCCTTCACCATCGCCGCGATGATCGGCGCCTTGTCCGGAATCCTGATTGCTCCCGTGACGGCGATCTACTACGACAGCGGCTTCCTCATCGCCCTGCGCGGCTTCGTCGGAACGGTGATGGGCGGCCTTGCGAGCTTTCCGATGGCGGTCGGTGGGTCGGTCGTGGTCGGCGTCTTCGAAAGCTTCGCCTCGTTCTTCGCCTCGGCCTACAAGGAGGCGATCGTCTTCGTATTGCTCGTTCCCATACTTTTGTGGCGCTCGGCGGTGGACCGCCACACCCATGAAGACGAGGACGAGGAATGAGCGTGCATCGCTGGCCGCTTCTGGCGGTAGTGGCGGCGCTGGCGCTGGCACCGTTCGTCTTGCCGATCGCCTATATAACGCCCCTCAACTACATCGGCCTCTATACGATCGTGTGCGTGGGGCTCGTGTTGCTAACCGGCGTCGCGGGGCTCACCTCGTTCGGTCAGGCCGCGTTCGTAGGCCTGGGCGCCTACACGACCGCCGTGCTGACGACGGCGCTCGGCTGGTCGCCTTGGGCGACCCTGCCGGTGGCGGTCGCCGGCACCGGCGCGGTCGCCCTCGTACTCGGCTGGCTGACCATTAGGCTCTCCGGGCACTATCTCGTGCTCGGCACGCTGGCCTGGGGCATCGGGCTCTTCTATCTGTTCGGAAACGTGGAGGGCCTCGGGGGCTACAACGGCATCTCCGGCATCCCTCCGATCGGCATCTTCGGCTACGAACTGAACGATCCCCGGAGCTTTTACGGCCTCGTCTGGGCGATCGTCGCCATCGTCATGATCGGTGCCGTCAATCTGCTCGACAGTCGGATGGGCCGCGCCTTGCGTGCGCTGCGCGCCGGACTGATGGCCGAGAGTTTCGGCATCGGCACGGCGCATTTGAAGATTGCCGTCTTCCTCATTTCCGCGCTCCTCGCCGGACTCGCGGGTTGGCTGACCGCGCACTACGTGCGTCTCGTCAATCCGGGCCCGTTCAATGTCAACGGTTCGATCGACTATCTCTTCATGGTCGTTGTCGGCGGCTCGTCCCATTTGGCCGGCGCGCTCGTCGGCGCCGCGATCATCGAGACTCTCAAGACCTGGCTGCGCGACGTCTTGCCGGGAATCATTGGCGGCAGCGGCCATTTCGAGATCACGGTCTTTGGCGTGTTGATCGTCCTGTTGCTGCAAAACGCCGGAGGCGGCGTCATGCCGTTTCTCGCCCGCTTCCTGCCGAAGAAGCCGCCGCTGACAGCGCCGCCGCGGGCAGAACCCCTGCCGCGGCGCGCCCAACCAGCGGCCGGCGAGACGTTGCTGGAGGTTCGAAACGCGTCGAAGCGCTTTGGCGGCTTGGTCGCGGTGAACGGCGTCTCCTTCGATCTCAAGGCGGGCGAGATACTGGGCCTGATCGGGCCTAACGGCGCGGGCAAGAGCACTCTTTTCAACCTGATAACCGGCGTCTTACCGTTGAGCGGCGGCGACGTGCGGTTCAAGGGCGAGCGCATCGACGGGCTTCCGGCCCGTCGCATCGTAGCCCGCGGCATCGCCCGCACGTTCCAGCATGTGCTGCTGCGCCCCAGAATGTCGGCGTTGGAAAACGTGGCGCTCGGCGCCCATCGTCGCGGCACCGCCGGAATCCTTTCGGCGGCCCTTCGCCTGGATCGAGCCGAGGAGGCACAACTGCTCCACGAAGCGCAGGCCCAGTTGAAGAGGGTCGGTCTGGGCGACGAATCTTCCGAAGCGGCCGGCAGCCTTCCCCTGGGGAAGCAGCGCATCGTCGAGATCGCCCGGGCGCTGGCAGCCGATCCCGTCCTGTTGCTACTCGACGAGCCGGCGGCCGGCCTGCGTCTCCAGGAGAAGCAGGCCCTCGCCGCGCTCTTGCGTCAACTCAAGGCCGGAGGAATGACCGTGCTGATCGTGGAGCACGACATGGACTTCGTCATGAACCTCGTCGATCGACTCGTGGTCGTTGATTTCGGCGAGCATATCGCGGAAGGTGCACCACGCGATGTGCAACGGGATCCGAAGGTGATTGAGGCCTATCTCGGCGGAGTCGAATGATGGCCGGGCCGCTGCTGGAAGCGCGAAACATCTCTGTATCGTACGGCAAGATCGAGGCGGTTCGCAGCGTCAGTCTCAAGGTGGCGCCCGGTCAGATCGTCGCCGTGATCGGCCCGAACGGAGCGGGGAAGACCAGCCTGTTGAACGCGCTGATGGGCGTGCAACCTTCGACTGGCGAGCTCTTCTATCAGGGGAAACCGGCCGGCGATCTCATGGCAGAAGATCGGGTCGATCAGGGGTTGAGCCTGGTGCCGGAGAAACGCGAGCTCTTCGGCGACATGAGTGTCGCGGACAACCTCACACTCGGCGCTTACTCCCGCTACGCACGCGGTGAGCGGGATCACGAAAGCGAGCGCGAGAAGGTCTACGGGCTGTTTCCGCGGCTTCGCGAGCGCCGCGATCAGCGGGCCGGAACCTTGTCGGGCGGCGAGCGCCAGATGCTCGCGGTTGGCCGCGCGTTGATGGCTCGGCCGGCGCTTCTGATGCTCGACGAGCCCTCGCTCGGCTTGGCACCACTGATCGTGCGGGAGATATTCCGCACCGTCGTCTCGCTCCGCGAACATGGGGTTTCTCTGCTGATCGTCGAACAGAACGCCAAGGCCGCGCTTCAGGTTTCGGACTACGGCTACGTCATCGAACGGGGCGAAGTGGTGCTCGAAGGACCGGCGCTCCAACTGTCGCAGGATCCGCAGGTGGTCGCGAGCTACCTCGGTCTTGCGCGCGAGGGCGTGCCCGGTACGCCAGATCCCGGAATAGCCGAGACGCCTGCCATCGGCGAGAGGACACGTATTCAATGACAGCGACAACGTGGATCAAGAATGCGGCTTGGGTCGTAGCCTGGGATGCGGCAGCCGGCAGGCACGCATATCTGCGTGACGGCGATGTGGTCTTTCGCGGCGGCGGCATCGAGTTTGTGGGCCGAGATTGGCAGGGGCACGCGGACCGCGTAATCGACGGGCGTGATCGGCTCGTTCTGCCCGGGCTCGTCGACCTGCATGCGCATCCCAGCCTCGAGCCGGCGGGCAAGGGCATGATGGAGGAGTTGGCAAGTCCGGCCCTCTGGATGAATCGCTTGTATGAATTTCTGTTCTTGATGTGGCCGAGCGGCGCCGAAGGCGCCGCGGCGTCCGTGAAGGTGGCCGTCGCCGAGCTCTTGAAAAGCGGCTGTACTACGTTCGTTGACATGTCCATGGCATGGGAGGGCTGGCTGGATACGCTCGCGGAAACCGGTATCCGCGCCTATGCCGGTCCGCTGTTCGGTTCGGCGCGATGGCGCACGCCATCCGGCCATCAGGTTGTGTGGGATTGGGCGCCGGACGACGGCCGGTCAGCGCTCCAGAATGCATTGGCGAAGATCGGGGAAGCCGAGCGGCACTCGAGCGGTCGCCTTCGCGGAATCGTCACCCCGACTACCATCGACACCTGCAGCGGCGACTTGCTCAAAGCCAGTCTCGCGGCGGCAGATGCTGCGGGCTTGCCGATTCAGCTTCACGCAGCGCAAAGCCTCGTCGAGGTACACGAAATCATCCGCCGCACGGGAATGACACCGATCGAATGGCTCGCCTCGATCGGCTTCCTCACCCCACGTACAATCATCGGCCACGGCATCTTCCTGGATCATCATCCCTGGCTGCATTGGCATAAGCAGCAGGAGCTGGGCTTGCTGGCGGATTCGGGCGCAACGGTGGTTCATTGCCCGCTTGCCTTTGCCATGCGCGGCGTCGCGATGCACGATTTTGGCCGATATCGCGATGCAGGCGTAAGGATGGCGATCGGCACCGATACCTATCCGCATAACATGATGGAGGAGATGCGCTGGACCGGCGTGCTCGGCAAGGTCGTTCGCGGCCATGTAGCGCCTGCCAGTGCCGGCACGATATTCGAGGCAGCGACAGTTGGCGCCGCCCGAGCGCTCGGTCGCGACGACCTCGGCAAGCTCGCGCGCGGCAGCAAGGCCGACATCGTGCTCGTAGACATCAAGCATCCGGCGATGCGGCCGCTGCGCGATCCCCTCAAGAGCCTTATCTACACGGCCACGGACCGCGCGGTGATCGACGTCTTCGTCGACGGCCGACAGGTCGTCGCCGACGGGAAGGTGACGACGTTCGATTTGGACAAGGCGCTCGACCGGCTTCAGGAGGAGCAGGAGCGTCTCTTCGCGCGAATTCCTTCAATTGATTGGGCAAAACGGGGGATTGACGATCTTGCCCCGCTCAGCCTGGCACGCCACCCGGATTGCCAGCACTGATCGGACCGCGCCCGAGGATTTCATCGACCAGGGTCAGCCAATAGCTGGCGCCGATCGGCAGCAATGCATCGTTGAAGTCGTAGCGCGGGTTATGCACCGGCGCGGTATCGCCGTTGCCGACCAAAAGGTACGAACCCGGCCGCGCATTTAACATGAAGGCGAAATCCTCGGACGCCATGATCGGTTTGCACGGCATGTCGACGCCGTTTGCACCGGATATCCGCCGCGCGGCCGAGACTGCAATATCAGTCTCCTTTGCGTGATTCACCACCGGCGGGTAACGCCGTTCATAGCGCATTGCCAGGGTTCCGCCCTGGGCGGCACAGATGTTCTCGGCGATGCGGCGCATCAAGGGCTCGACGGCGTCGCGTGCCTCCGGCTGGAGCGCGCGTACGGTGCCGCGCAGCCGCACGCTGTCGGGAATCACGTTCCAGGTCGAGCCGCCATCAATCTGAGTGATGCTGACGACGACGCTATCGACCGGATCAGTGATGCGGCTGGCGATCGTCTGCAGGCCGAGCACGACCTGCGCCTGGATCACCACCGGATCGATGCTCTGGTGCGGCAGCCCGCCATGTGCGCCCTTGCCTTCCAGAATCAACTCGAAGATGTCGTATGACGCCATCATGGGTCCGGACCTGACGGCGAAGCGTCCTAGCGGCAATCCAGGATAGTTGTGAAGGCCATATATGCCTTCGACCGGAAACCGGTCGAACAGGCCTTCTTCCACCATCACCCGGCCGCCGCCCTCATTCTCCTCGGCGGGCTGGAAGACGACGTGCACGCGGCCCACGAAATCGCGGCGCTCAGCTAGCACCCGCGCCGCACCCAGCAGCATTGTTGTGTGTCCGTCATGGCCGCAGCCATGCATTTTGCCCGCGTGAGCCGAACGGTGCACGAAATCATTGCGTTCCTCAAGATTCAGCGCATCCATGTCGGCGCGAAGGCCGATCGCCCGGCCATTGTCGCTCTTGCCCACGATGGTACCGACAACGCCGGTGCCGGCGATGCCGGCATTAACCTCGAACCCGAACTCCGCGAGTTTCGCGGCGACGAAGGCCGATGTCCGTTTCTCTTCGAAAGCCGTCTCGGGATGACGGTGAATGTCGTGGCGCCATGCCGTCATCTCATTGTGCAACGCCTTGATGCGGGGATCGATGTTCATGACGTCACCTCGCGATAGTCCGGCCGGAGGGAGGGCATCGCCGGCGGAGCGCCGGCAATGCCCACCGTCGCTACTGCATCCACGCCGGGTTGATCAGGTCCCCCGTGGCCTTGTCCTTCGGCCAGACGATGACGCGATTGCCGTCCTTCTGCCATTGAACGTGGAGCCAGCGCACATAGCCCGGTCCGTATCGAACGTCATGCGTGTTGGTGAAGACGATGCGGCCGCTGGTCGAGACGTAATCGGTTTGTTCGAGCGCCTTCACGATCGCTTGGGTTTCGGTGGTGCCGGCCCGTTTTACCGCCTCGGCGTAGAGGTACACGGCATCGTAGGCGTTGCCCGCGGTATAGACAGGCGTGCGGTCGAATTTCTTCACGAATGCATCCCAGAATGGGATGGTCTTAGGCGTCACCGCGGCCCGCAATATCGGGACGATCGTCGTCTGGCCGAGTGCCTTGCCGTCGACGCGCGCGAAGAAATCAGCCTCCTGCGCCTTGGCGTCGAGCCCACCCAGCGGCACAGGCACCTTCGCGTCGGCCCACTGCTTGATGAAGATGTCCGATGTGGCGTGGGAGACGACCTGGATCATATAGCCGGCGCCGCTATTTCGAATCTTGGCGAATATCGGTGAGAAATCTGTCGTCTTGATCTCGAAATATTCGACCGCAGAGATTTCGATGCCGGCCTCCTTGATGGCTTTCTCGAGAAAGGGCACGAGCGCGCGGGTCCAGGCGGCGCTTTCCGCGACAATGGCCATTTTCTTGACGCCCTTCTCCTTGCCGACGAAGTTTACGGCGTAGTCGACCACGTCGCGAGCAAGATCGATCGAATTGAGCATCGGGCGAAAGATGTACTTGTAGTTCTCATAGTCCTTCGTCACGTTCGCCGTGATATTTGGCGCCGCGGCGCCGCAAATCAGATACACGGTTTTGGCCGCGCTGACGTGGGGGAGCTGGGCGAGGGCGAAGCCGCTCGACCATCCGCCGATCATGACGTCGACCTTCTCGTCGGCGGTCAGCTTCTTGATCGCCGCGATTGCGGCGTCGTTGGTGTTCGATTCGTCGGCCACGACCGCTTCGAGCTTGCGGCCTAGGACGCCACCTTTCGCGTTGATTTCCTCGACTGCGAGCATCACGCCGTCGCGGATGTCCTTGCCGACCTGCACTTGTATGCTCGTCGGTACGCCGATGCGGATCGGTTTGTCGCTTTGGGCGGACGCCGGAATGGCCGCGAACGCGGCGGCCACAATGCCGGCGCCCATCAAGAACGCGGTACGTCGCGATATCAGCTGGACGATGTCGATCATGGCCTTGTTTCTCCTTCGCTCCAGAGTTGAACCCTTGCTACGCCGGCGGCGTCGTTCGGCAGGAATGACACCGCATTGGGCCGCCATCAGACGATGCTCTCGCGTGCGGCGGTAGTTTCCCGGGCGCGCATGTGCCGCCGGAACGATTGAACGACCGGATTGTCGGGCCGCGCCAGATCCAGCGCCATGTCGAAATGGTCGTAGCCCGCGAACACGTGCCGCTCGACGGGGCCCGGCTGCTGCTTCAGTGTCGAATACATGATTTCGTTCGCGCGGACGATGCGCGGGAAATCGCGCTCCCCCCAGGCGAGCACGAACGGCGTGGTGTTGCCTGCCGCCTGATGGAGAGGGCTCGCCGAGACGGCGTCGCCACGGCGCGCAAGGAACATTTCGTAGATCCTCTCCTCCCCGCTTCCGGGTTCGGGATTCTCGAAAACGAGATTGAGTTGCGAACTGATCGGGTAGCAGGCCTTGATGACGTCTGACGGCAGACCCGCGCGCGCGAGCAAGTCCCGGCGCAGCGTCAACAGGGCGTAGAGATGCCCGCCGGCCGAATGTCCGCCCACGCTGATGCGCGCCGGGTCGCCGCCGTAGCGGGCGATATTCGCGTGGCACCACGTCAGCGCCGAAAGGCAATCCTCGAGCGGCGCCGGGAAGCGGTGTTCCGGCGCAAGGCGATATGAAACCGATACGAGAACCGCCGGGAATTGCGTGATGGTGGGGGCCATCAGGCCGATCCATTCCTTGTAGCCGTGCGTCCAGGCGCCGCCATGCGCGAATAGCAGGACCGGGAGCGGGCGCGGGCCTGGCATGGCCGGCATGTAGACGTCCATGCGCTGCCAATAGTCCTCGCCGTAGGGAATATCGAGCGAATGCGGGACGAGGGCGGCCGCCTTGCGCGAAAGCTCGAGCGCGCGCCGCCCATAGTCTTCGGCTTCCGCCGGGTAGATGGGCGGCTGCGGCGGCAGATCGTCGAAAGCCATATCGTCGCTCCGGAATGCACAGATGAGACAGATGAGGATATGCCGCCCGGCGCCGAGGAGCGGAATGCTCCGCCCCTCGGACGTCCGGCACAAACGCGATTTTAGTTCGGTCTGAGTTCCACGACGGCGGCGCCGTTGCCATAGACCGGACCGTAGGCGTGGATCTTGGCGCTCTTGAACGAACCGCCGAGGCCACCGAGCAACCAGAACATGTGCTTGAAGCCCATGTCCACCTTCGCCTGTTTAGCGTAGTCGCCGGCCGCGTTGCGGATGCCGGCGACGTCGCCTTTCTCCATCATGCCCAACATGCGCTTGTTCCAGGCGTCCTCCGCCGGATCGGCGATCCGGTCCTTCGCCACGTCGATCTCCTGACGGAAGATCGAGCCTGACAGAAGGCCGACACCGACGACGGCGGCGCGTTTGCCCTGCGCCTTCGCCTTGGCGACGGCCATGGCGCCGAGTTTCTCGGTCGTCGCGCCATCGTGGTAGAGATTGTTCGACGCGATCACGAGCGGCTTCGTCCCATCGGCGTTGAGATAGGCCGACATCACGATTGTGCCGGTGTCGATTGGGAAGGCGTCATAGTCGACGGGTTTGGCGTTGACGCCGATCTCCTTTGAGCCCGCCACACAGGCCTCCGCCAGTTTCACGTCCGTGCGGATGTCGAAGTGGAGATCGCCGTACTCGTACCAGTTCTCGTCGACGTGCAGGCCCTGAAGATGCGGCCGCGTTTGCCACAGCTCGTCGAGCACGGCGATCCACTGGGTAGAATACGCGATGATGACATCGGGCTTGGAGGCCTGAAGAGCGGCGCCGGCGGATTTGAGTCCATCGGCGATCGGCTTCCAAGGCGGGTTGTTTGCCTTGAGATAGGGCAGAGGCGAGCCTGGCACCAAGAATGCGGAAACGACGGTCATGGTCTTTCTCCTCCCGATCGGTCGAGGCTCAGGCCGCTTGCGCGAGCTTGGCCTTGACCAGATTCCATTCGACGACGGCGTTGCCGGTGCCAATGACCGTGCCGTAGCCGTGCAGCTCTCCCGGCAACTCGGGATAGCCCATCGCGGCGAACATCCAGGTGAACGCGCCGGACTTCACCTCGGCGAAAGCCTCGTCGATGAACTGCGGCAGAACCGAGAACATCTCTTTGGTTTTGCCGCGGCGCATCAGGTCGATCATCTTCATATCCCACTTGTAGCCCTTGTAGTTCTCGGGGTGCTCACGCGACATGTCTTCGGGCACCGCAGGCTCTTCGTGGAAGTGGTAGTGGCAGAGCGTATTGGACGCGAGCAAAACAGCGCGCCGGCCGGTGCGCTCGATCGCCCGCCGCGTGGCCTTGCCAAGCTTGTCCATCTCGCCGAGCCCTTCCTCCGTGGTCAGGTAATAGGGCGAGTTGTTGGCCGAGATGCCGACCACTGGGATATCCCACTGGGGGCGGATCATGTGGAGGGTCGTGATGGTGCCGTAGTCGACGCGGAAATTGGGATTCCGCATCATCTTCGAGACCAGCCCTTCCTTCTTCGCTTCCTCGCAACACGCTTCGGCCAGCTCGACGTCGACATCGAGTGCGAAGTTGTAACGGAAAAGATTCGGGAAGATCGGGTCGACCGACTTTCCACTCAGCTTCTTGACCCCCAGGAAATGGTGGCCGAGTTGGGTCATCCAATGTGGCGAGTGGACCAGCAGAACGTCGGGCTTCAACTCGTCCAGGCTCTTGCGCGCACGTTCGTAGGCCCAACGTAGCTGCTCCCAGCCACCCTCCGATTTCGGCTCGTTCTGTGGCGGATTCTCGCCATAAACCAAATGCGGCGGATGCGGCGCCAGGAAGCCGGCGATGATTTCACCTTTTTTCGACATGGTATCCTCCTTCGTGCTGGAAGTTGCCGGTTTTACGGATTGAACTTAGTGGTGAAGGCCGCCTCGGGCAGATCGTCGAGGAATCCCGCGCCCATCACTTCGTTGGCCAAATCGCGGAATTTCTTGAACGACGCGATGTCCTTTTGGGTCCATTCGGTCACGTAGTCGGCGATCACACGCTCGCGAAGCAGCTTCGCGCCCGCCTCGTCGAGTCCGAGCTGCTTGGCGATGGGCTCGAATACAGAAGGATTGGCTTTCACGTAGGCGATCGACTCAAGCCAAGCCTTGTTGAAGGCCTTGAGTGCTTCGGGATGCTTGGCCATCACGTCGTCGTTTGTAGCGTAACCGATCCAGAGGAAATCTTCGCCCACTTTCTCCTTGTATAGCGAGGGGAGGTTGCCAATTGTCTTGAATCGTCCCGACGCGATAGCGCGCACCGCGATCGGATCGAACAGCAGCACGGCGTCGAGATCGCCCTTGGCGAGAAGCTCCGGCAGCAAGGCGGCACCGGCATATTGGAGATGGTTGGTCTTGCCCGGATCGTAGCCGAAATACTTGCTCGTTAGCACGCGCAGCAGCACCGTGGCGGTGCCGGCGGCGCCGGCGTAGGAGCCGATCTTCTTGCCTTTAAGGTCGGCGAGGGACTTGAACGGCGAGTTGGCTGGCACCACGACGTCGAGCGAAATGCCACGGCCGACAGGAAAGATCATCGTGATCGGCGCGCCCTTGCTCCGGAACTGAGCGAAGGCGGTCCAGCCGCCGAAGCCGATATCCACGGCCTTCCCGCGGATTGCCGTGAACAGGCCGTCCAAAGTCGGGTAGGTGACGTACTCCACCGAGATACCGTGCTT
>Ga0268299_1001292_pt1 | contig 47455 bp, 37 predicted proteins | sample NOBtaG_FD_193484 | JGI IMG/M metagenome (GOLD analysis project Ga0268299, IMG submission 193484) | Activated sludge microbial communities from bioreactor in Nijmegen, Gelderland, Netherland - NOB reactor | ecosystem: Engineered > Bioreactor > Aerobic > Activated sludge | place: Netherlands... | reverse complement strand
GACGTGATCGCGCCGCCACCCGCGCCGTCCACCGAGATGAAGTACTGCACCTGTCCGACGAACTCCTTGGTGAGCAGGTGCCGCACGCCGCGCAGGTTGCCCGGCCCTTCCTCGCCCACGTTGCCCACGAGCAGCAGGCGGCCGCGCGGCCTGATCCCCTGTTCCTTGAGCACCTTGGCCAGCGTGAGCACCACCGCGACGCCGCGGCAATCGTCGCCGATGCCGGGCCCCGCGATGCGATCGCCGCTGCGCGTCGTCTTCACGTCCGTTCCTTCGGGGAACACCGTGTCGAGGTGCCCGGCGATCATCACCGTCGGGCCGTCCCCTTGGCCGAGCGTGGCGATGACGTTGCCTTCGCTGTCGATGCGGGCATCGGCATATCCGAAGCCCTGCAGCCGACGCTTGAACTCCTCAGCGCGTGCCTGCTCCTTGAAGGGCGGCGCGGGGATCTCGCAGATCGACACCTGCTGCGCCAGCGTCCACGCCTGCAGCTTGGGCATCTCGGCCATTGCCCGCACGATCGCCGGGTCGCCGGTCAGCAACGGCGTGGCCTGAGCGCCCAGCGCCGACGGCAGCAGCACGGCGAGTGCGGTGGGAAGCGCCCGCGCAAGGGACCCGCGAGGGCTGTGGTGGCGAGTGGGAGTGTGCATATTCGAAATGTACCCCGGACTCCCGATGACCGACCATCCCTGGCTGGCCAGCTACGACGCGAACGTCCCGACGTCGCTCGCGCCGTATCCCCGCACGACCTTGCTGGATACGTTGGCGGCGGCCGTCCGCGAGCGCCCCGACGCCACGGCCCTGCTCTTCAAGGGGCGTGCGGTCTCGTGGCGCGAACTCGCCGAGTCGAGTGACGCGGCCGCCGTCGCGCTCGCGGCGATGGGCATCACGCGCGGTGACCGGGTCGCGGTGCTGCTGCCGAACTGCCCGCAGTTCGTGGTGCTCGAGTTCGCCGCGTGGAAGCTGGGCGCGATCCTCGTGCCGCTCAACCCGATCTACACGGAAGAGGAACTGGTGGGGCCCATCCGGTCCACCGGGCCGCGTGTGCTCATCACCCTGAGCACCTTCTACGAGCGCGTGAAGGCCGTGCAACGCCAGGTGCCGATCGAGCGTGTGGTGCTCACGAGCATCAAGGAATGGCTCCCGCGGCACCTGCGGCTGCTCTTCACGCTGCTGCTGGAGCGGAAGGGCGGCCACCGCGCGACGGCACGCGACGGGGATCCCTGGCTGCCGGCGTTGCTGCGGGCGCATCGCGGTGCGCGGCCCACGGCCGCCCCGCCGGGCTGCGACGACGACGCGATGTTCCTCATGAGCGGCGGCACCACCGGCACGCCGAAGGCGGTGCGGGTGCATCACCAGGCGCTGGTGATCACGGGGCTGCAGTTCCGCGCCTGGCTCGGCGCCACACTCCCGGAGTGGACCGCGCGCTTCTGCCTGCCGCTCCCGCTGTTCCACGCGTTCGGCGCACTCGCCGCGCAGTCCGCCTGCTTCGCCGGACGGAACCCCCTTGCGCTGGTGCCCAACCCGCGCGACTTCGACGACCTGCTCGACACCATCGAACGCACGCGACCGAACGTGTTCGCCGGCGTGCCCACGCTGTACAACGCCCTCATCGAGCACCCGCGTGTGAAGGCCGGTCGCGTGGACTTCAGTTCCATGCGCATCTGCGCCTCCAGTGCCGCACCGATGATGGCCGAGACGCACCGCCGGTTCCGCGCCGCGACCGGGGCACGGATCGTGGAGGGATACGCCCTCACCGAGTCGCTCATCGCGGCGACGGTGTGGCCGCTCGACGGCCCGGAGAAGATCGGCTCCGTGGGCACGCCGCTGCCCGACGTGATCGTCCGCATCGTCGATGCCGACGACCCCACGCGCGAACTGCCGACGGGTGAGGTGGGTGAGATCCTGCTGCACGGTCCGCAGGTCATGCGCGGCTACTTCAACGCGCCCGACGGCACCGATCCCATGGTGTATCCCGACGCCGAGGGGCGACGCTGGCTGCACACCGCCGACTTGGGCTACCTCGACGCGCAGGGCTACCTGTTCATCGTGGACCGCAAGAAGGACCTCATCAAGATGAGCGGCATGCAGGTGTGGCCGCGCGAGATCGAGGAGGTGCTCGCCGCGCATCCGGCCGTGCAGGAGGTCGGGGTGCGGGGGTTCCCCGATCCGCAGAAGGGAGAAGTCGCGGTCGCGTTCGTGGTGCGGCGTGCCGGTGCGACGGTGGACGCCGCGGCACTGCGCGCCCACTGCAAGGCCCACCTGGCGCCCTACAAGGTGCCCGCGCGGATCGTGTTCAAGTCGGAGCTGCCCAAGTCCCTCATCGGGAAGGTGCTCCGTCGCCTGCTCACGGAAGACGGGGCGGTGGCATGACCGCGCGCTGGGTGATGCTCGTCCTGCTCCTCGTCGGCTGTCGCGGGGCCGGCACGGCGGCGTCGGCGCGACCCGTTCCCGCACCGCGCCTGGTGCTGATCTCGCTCGACGGGTTCCGCGCCGACTACCTCGATCGCCCCGGTGCACGACACCTGCGCGCCCTCGCCGCACGTGGCGTGCGCGCCGAGCGCATGATCCCGGCCTTCCCGTCCAAGACCTTCCCGAACCACTACACGCTGGTCACGGGCCTCACGCCCGAGCACCATGGCATCGTCGCCAACGCGATGACGGACCCACTGCTGGGGACCTTCAAGCTCAGCGACCAGCAGGCGCAATGGGAGCCGCGTTGGTGGGGCGGCGAGCCGATCTGGGTGACGGCGGAGCGGCAGGGCCGGCGGGCCGCGTCGTACTTCTGGCCGGGATCCGAAGCGCCGATCGGCGGCAAGCGGATCACCTGGTGGAAGGCCTACGAACACGAGACGCCGCACGAGACACGCGTGCGGCAGGTGCTCGAGTGGCTCGCCCTGCCGGACTCGCAGGCGCCCGCGGTCATCACGCTGTACTTCTCCGCCACCGACGATGCGGGCCACCGCTACGGGCCGCAGGCGCCGGAGACGGACGTCGCGATCACCCGCGTCGACAGCGCGGTGGGTGCCGTGGTCGACGGCATCGCCCGGCTGGGCCTCCGCGACGCGGTGCACGTGCTCGTGGTCGCCGACCACGGCATGACCGAGGTGTCGCGCGACCGACTGATCGTGCTGGACGACTACCTCGACCTCGGCACCGTGGACGTCATCGACTGGACGCCGGTGGCGGCCATCCAGCCGCGTGCCGGCGACGAGGAGCGCGTCTATCGCGCACTGCGCGACCGCCACCCGCACCTCCACGTCTATCGCAAGGGCGAGGTGCCGGCGCGCTACCACTTCAATGCGCACCCACGCATCACGCCCATCGTGGCCGTCGCGGACGAGGGCTGGACGATCACCTCACGCGCCTACCTCGCGCGCCAGACGCCGCCCGGCGCCGTGAGCGGCGGGGCACACGGCTACGACCCCGCGCTGCCGTCGATGGGAGCGGTGTTCGTGGCCGCGGGACCGGGGCTCGCGCGCGGCGTGCGCGTGCCCCCGTTCCGCAACATCCACGTGTATCCGCTCATGGCGCACCTGCTCGGGCTCCGCGCCGCGCCCTCCGATGGGTCGCTCGACTCGGTGCGCCATTTCCTGCGGCGCTGATCAGGTCGGCTCGATCTCGCGCAGCTCGATGCGCCCACCGAGGGCGAGGTGCGGGCAATCCTCGCAGAGGCGCGTCGCTTCGCTGTAGTCCTTGGCCTGGATCAGGAAGTATCCGCCGACGATCTCCTTCGCCTCGGCGTACGGGCCGTCGCGCACGGCGAACTTGCCCTTGGTGAGCGTGAGCTGCTTGCCGCCGTCGTCCCGCAGCTTCTCGCCGCCGACGAGCTTGCCGGCGGCGCCCATCTTGTCGCTCCAGTCCTTGTAGCGGGCGATCACCCGCTGCATCTCGTCCGGGGACATCGCGGCGAGGGCGGCGACGTCGTCGTGCAGGATCATGATGTACTGCGGCATCGTGGTTCTCCGATTGGCGTGGTCGCCGACGGCGTTTCCGTCCGCGATGCCCTATGACGGACGGGGCGACGCCGAATCGACATCGGTCGTCGCGGGCGACGGCGTGAGCGCCGCAATCCGTTGGTCCATATGGCGTTGGAGCGGCGCGGAGCCGGTGAGGCCGCGCGCCGCCACCCATGCGTCGCGCGCCTCGGACCGGCGATCCAGGGCCTCCAGCACCTCGGCCCGCACCGCGTGATAGAGATACGACCGGCGCACGGGGTCCGTCTTGGAAATTCGCGCCAACTCCGTCCACGCGCGCGCCGCGCCGTGCGCCATCTGCACCGCGACCACCCGATTCAGCGAGACCACCGACGACCCGGTGAGCGTCAACAACCGGTCGTAGACCTCCACGATGCGCAACCAGTCCGTGGCCTCCCAGGACTCGGCGATCGCGTGCAGCGAGGCGATCTGGGCCTCGAGGTGGTAGGTGCCCAGGGCCGTGCCCTGCGCCGCCGCATCGAGATGCTGGAAGCCGCGTGCGATCAGCGTGCGATCCCATCGACGGCGGTCCTGCTCGGCGAGCCGCAACAGCCGGCCGTCGTCCGCCGTACGGGCGGCGAAGCGCGCCGCGTGGAAGCAGAACAGCGCGGCGAGGGCCGACGCCGCCGGCGAGCGTGTCGCCTCGTGACGCAGCAAGCGCTCGACCAGCCGCAGCGCCTCGGCCGCCAGCTCGGTGCGCAGCAGTGCGTCCCCCTCGTGTGCGGTGTGCCCCTCGTTGAACATGAGGTAAAGCACGTCGAGCACCGCCGAGAGGCGTTCGACCCGCTCCGCGCCTTCGGGCATCGTGAAGCCGACGTCGGCGTCGCGCAACGCGCGCTTGGCCCGCACGAGGCGCTGGGCGATGGCGCTCTCCTCGGCCAGGAACGCACGGGCGATCTCCCCGACGCTGAATCCGCTCACGGTCTTGAGCGTGAGCGCCACGCGCGAGTCGTCGGAGACGACCGGATGACAGCAGAGGAGGATCATCCGCAGGCGGTCGTCGGCGAACGGGTCGTCGTCGCGCAGCGCACCGGCGTGGGCACCGAGCGCGTCGTGCGCGTCGAGGGCCTCCGTGGCGGCGTCGAGCTCCGCGGCGATCGCGTCACGCCGCGCCGCGAAGGCCTGGTCACGCCGCAGCACGTCGAGCGCGCGGCGTCGCGCCACCTGCAACAGCCACGCCGAGGGGTTCCCCGGCACGCCGCGATGCGGCCAGGTCCGGAGTGCCTCGACGAACGCGTCCTGCGTCACGTCCTCGGCGAGCGCGAGGTGCGCGGGGCCGAGGAGCCGGGTGAGGAGCGCGATGAGCCGCCCCGATTCCTCACGGAAGAGGCGGTCGACCAGCGGGGGGAGTGCGGTGGCGTGCAGAGCCGCAGCTCAGAACTCGCGCCGCTTCATCTCCTTGAACATCCGCTCGCGCTCCTGATCCGCCTCATCGGTGACGCGCTGCGGCGCGGTCTTATCGTAGGTCTTCGCCTCGAGATTCCGCGGCTTGGCCTGCTTCTGGATCTTCTTGACGAGATTCTGGATCGACTTGTCGTCCAGTCCGGACATGATCGCCCCCCGGGCATCGGCGTGTCCTTGATTGTACCCCCGGAACGCCTCCGCCGCACCATTGCGCCCGGCAGGTCCGCACCCATACTTGGACGGACACCCTCCGTGTCAGCCCGAGGTCCCGCGATGGACGCGAACCGCAAGCCGCGTGACGACGAGATCGACGTCTTCGGCGTGTCGCACGTCGGCAAGGTGCGGGAGATCAACCAGGACCAGTTCCTGCTCGCCGCGGTGCACAAGCGGCTCGAGGTCCTGCAGACCTCGCTCGAGGTGCTCGACCGCCTGCCCGTGGGCGAAAGCCGCGTCGCGTTCCTCGCGATGGTCGCCGACGGCGTGGGTGGCGGGGTCGCCGGCGAACGGGCCAGCGCCACCGCACTCGAGGTGGTGACGGAATACGTCACGTCGAGCAGCTCCTGCTTCCTGCACGCCGATTCGTCGGAGCAGGAGTTCATCGAGACCCTGCAGTCCGCGGCGCTGCGTTCGCACGAGGTGGTGAAGGCCCGCGCCGCGGCCGAAGCCGCGGGGGCGTCGATGGCGACGACGCTCACGCTCTGGATGGGCGTGTGGCCCTGGTACTACCTGCTGCAGGTGGGGGACTCGCGCTACTACCTGTACCGCGAAGGCACCCTCACGCAGATCTCGCGCGACCAGACGATCGCGCAGGACCTCGTCGACAAGGGGGTGCTCTCGCGCAGCAACGCGGAGCGCTCGCGGCTCAGCGACGTGTTGTCGAGCGCGATCGGCGCCGACGAGGCCGTGCCGGTGGTCACGCGGCTCCAGGCGGCGTGGGAGAACGTGCACCTGCTCTGCACGGACGGGCTCACCAAGCACGTCTCCGACGAGCGCATCGCCGAGGTGCTCGGCGGCATGACCTCGTCGCGACAGGCGGCGGAGCAGCTGCTCGCCGAGGCGCTGGAGGACGGGGGGACGGACAACGTGACGATCATCGTCGGGCGCGCGGTCGCGCGCCCCCTGCCCGGCGCCTGACGCCTAGGCCGTCGCGGTGCCGTCCGTGGCTGGCGCGGTGCCGTGTGCGGCCGGGGTCGCCGCGCCCGTCCGGTCCTTGAACAGCCAGCGCAGCACCAGGACGATCAGTGCGATCGGGATGAGCACCTTCGCCAGGGCGATGCCCACGGTGAGCACGGTGCCCACCAGCGCCATCAACGCGCCCGCGAACAGCAGCACCACGAAGATCGGCAGGCCGATGAGCAGCAGCAGCAGGAGCACCGGCGCGGCGAGCACGAGCAGCACCATCAGCAGCGGGATGCCGATCACCTTGAGCAGGAAGCCGAGCGGCAGCAGCCAAGCGAGCCAGCTGAACGACCGCAGCGCCGTCTTGGCGAGGATCCCCTGCACGAGCAGGGTCTTGAGGATGGACCACATCGCGCGGACTCCCGGGAGGAGGTGACACTGGACCTACGCGCCAGCCGGCTGGGGGTTTCTCCTAGGGCCGGTCGAGGGCGGGCAGTAGTTCCTTGGTCACCCACGTGTGTCCGGGCACGAGTGCGAGCGCCCGCTGCAGCTCGGCGCGCGCCTCCTCCCGGCGTTCGAGCTTCGCCAGGGCGATCGCGAGCCAGATGTGGGCGTCCGCGCGGCCCCAGGTGGGGGACGGGGTCCGGGCGGTGTCGCGCGCGAAGAGCGCGACCGCGCGCCGCAGCTCCGGCTCGCCCTTGGCGGGTCCGCCGCCGAACGCGCGCGGGGCATTGAGGCGAGACATGCCGTTCACCAAGGCGATCCGGGGATCATCGGGTGCGGCGGCGATCGCCTCGTCGAGCTGCTTGAATGCGCGCGGCCCCAGACGCATCGCGGCGAACATGCCGCTCGCCCCCGCGAGTTGGCCGGTGACCGCGCCGCGCAGCCCCAGTGCCCGCGCCCCCCCACCCAATGCCTGGGCCTTGGCCAGGGCGCGTTCACTCTCCTCGAGCAACGGCTTGGCGCTGGGCACCTGGTCACTCAGCAGCAGGGCACTCGCGCGCCGATGCAGCGTGTACCCCAGGTCGTAATGCACCCAGGGATCGCGCGCGCCCTCGGGGGTGGTGGTCGCGACGCGCAGTGCGGCGATGATCTCGTCGAGCAGCGCCCAGCGCGCGCGCGAGATGGCGATCTCGGTGATCTGGCGCAGCGAGTCGAGTGCCACCCCCTGCGCCACGACCGCGCGGGGCGACGCGAGGCAGACGAGCGCGAGGACGAGCAGGCGGCAACGGGACGTCAGCGACACGGAGGGCTCACATGGTGGGGGTGCGCGTCGAACGCTTGAACTCCGCGTCGGCGTTCCACGTCGGCCAGTCGCGCGAGTTCGCCAGCGCCCGCGCGAAGTCCAGCACGATGTTGCTCAGCTGCACGGCACCGCGCAGGTCCCAGGTGGCCACGTATTCGTCGCCCGGCTGGTGGTACCGCTTGGCGATGTACTCCCCCGCCTGCATCTGGCCCCACTCCTTGGGCCGCCCCACGAACTGGTCCCCGGCGCCGATGCTCGCGGACGGCACGCCGACCTTCGCGAACGAGAAGTGGTCGGACCGGTAGAAGTACCCGCGCTCGGGCGTCGCATCGGGCGAGAGCGTGATCCGGCGCGGGGCGAGCAGCCGCCGCAGCGACGGCCCGAGCGAACTCTTCGTCTCCCCGAGGACCGTGAGGTCGAGGGTCTCGCCGAGGACGTTGCCGCCGTCCACGTTCAGGTTGGCCACGATCTGCTCCGTGGGGACCAGCGGATTGCGCGCGAGGAACTCCGAGCCGAGCAGGCCGCTCTCCTCCGCGGTCACGAACGCCACCAGCACCGAGCGCTTGGGGCGCACCCCCTGCGCGAGCTGCCGCGCGATGGCGAGCAGGTCCGCCGTGCCCGACGCGTTGTCCTCGGCGCCGTTGTAGATCGAGTCGCCGTTCACGGCCGGGCCGATCCCCAAGTGGTCCCAGTGCGCGGTGAGCAGCAGGTGCTCGCGCTTGGCCACCGGGTCGCTGCCTTCGATGAGGCCCACCACGTTCTGGCTCTCGAGGTGCGCGACCGTGTTCGCGAACGCGATGTCCATCGTGATGCCCGTCTCCACCGGCCGGAACGTCCGCGACTCGGCCTGCCGGCGCAGGGCGGCGAGGTCGTGCCCGGCACGCTCGAGCAGCGTGCGCGCGGCCGCCTCGGTGATCCAGCCGCGCACGCCCAGCGGGGCGGGGAGCTTGGGATCGCGCGGGAGCATGCGCTGCTCCTTCGCCCAGCTGCCCACCACCGTCGGCCAACCGTAGCCGGCGCGTTCGGTGTTGTGGATGATCAGCATGCCGGCCGCGCCGCGGCGTTCGGCTTCCTCGAACTTGTACGTCCAGCGTCCGTAGTAGGTCATCGCGCGCCCGCCGAACAGCGCGGGCTCGTCGGCCGGCGCGGGCGGATCGTTCACGAGCACGAGCAGGATCCTGCCGCGGACGTCCACGTCCTTGAAATCATCCCAGCGGAACTCCGTCGCCGTGGACCCGTACCCGACGAACAGCACGGGGGCCGCCGCCGCCGAGCGGTCGCTGCTGCTGCCGGCCCACACGACGATGTCCTCGGGATAGCGCAGCGGTGTGGGCGCGTTGCTGCGCACCTGTGCACTCGCGCGCAGCGACGACTCCTGCAGTGCGACCAGGTCGATGGGCACACGCTGGAAGTAGCTGCCGTTGTGCGCCGGGGCGACGCCGTAGCCGCGCAGCTGGCTCGCGAGGTACTGCTCCGTGAGGGCCCCGCCGCGCGACGCGGGTCCGCGTCCCTCGAGCAGGTCGCTCGACAGGAATCGGATGTGCGCGTCGATCTCGGCGGCGGAGATCGGTACCGGGGTCGCGGCGATGGGACGCGGGCGCGCCTGCGCGCCAGCGGTCGAGGTCGCGACGCAGAGGGCGAGCAGGGCAGGACGGAACGACGGACGGGACATGGAGCCTCCTCGGGCGTCCTGAATACTACATCCCGAGGTGCGACGCGCCGCCTCGCGGCGCGTCGCGGTGCGTCGACGGGACCCGAGGTCCTACGGCGTCGGCGCTGCTGCGCTCAGCGACCACACGTACGCCGACACGTCGCGGAACTGCTGCTCGCTCAGCGGCAACTTGGGCATGAGGCCGAAGCGCTGGATCGCGTGGGCGGGCATCGTGGCGCGTGTGGTGTCGGGTGCGAGTAGGAAGCGCAGCATCGCCGCCAGCGCCTCAGGCTCGCTTGCGAACGCGTCGCGGTAGTGCTGCGAGACCATGGCCATGGGCGGCGCGAGCCGTGGCGGCGGTTGCAGCGTGTGGCAGGCCGTGCACACCGTGGTGAAGATCTGCTGGCCGGCAGCCAGATCCGGGGCACGCGGTGCCTGGCGCGCTGCCGCGGGCCGCGGCGCGGGCCGCGGTGCGGGAGTGCGCGTGGCTTGCGCCGCGCAGAGCGCCGGGGCGAACACGGCGACGATGACGAGTGGCAGGAGGCGGATGCGCATGGCCGGTCCTCGGCGAAGGGGCTCACTCGAACCCTACTGCGCCCCGGCGCGCGGCACCGTCGGGCAACTGCCGCCGTCCTGTGGGCGAAGCCCTGAATCCGCGGCGGGTGCCCGCTACTCCTCCCAGGCCACGACGTCGCCGACGCGGAGTTCCCCGTCGTCGAGCACCTCCCCGAACGCACCACCGCGCCAGTCGGGGTCCATGGCCGTGCGCAGTCCGGGCAGGGCCTCGTCCATCCGCTCGCAGGGACGTGTCTCGCCGCGGATCCGCACGCGGACCGCGCCGAGGCGCAGCACGCGCCCGCGCGAGGCGACGAGGTCGATGCCGTGCACGAGGATGTTGGCGCGGCGCGCGGCTGGGTCGAGGTGTCCGCCGAGCTCACGCATCATCGCGTCCCACTTCTCCCGCTCGATGATCGTGACCTGTCGCGTGCTGGAGCGGCAGGTGTTGCCCGCGATGCCGCGGCCCGCCACGCAGTGCACCGCCGGCTGCGGGTCCATCACCCCGCGGTGCGCGCGCTTGGTCCACAGCGCCGCCACGCGGCCTACTGGCGCGCCTTCCATGCCTTGTACTCGTCCGGCATGCAGGTCGCGCAGGGCCGGTACCCGGCGGCGATGGCCGTCGCCTCATCGGCGAAGAACACCCGCTGCTGGGCGTAGCTGGTGCCCGTGCCCAGGGCGCGTCGCGCGGCCTTGCAGGTCAAGCGCCCGTAGACGCGCCGCCGGCGATGACCCCCGAGCGTGCCGGGGGTCTCGCTGGCGATCACGCTGCCATCGGCAGCGACCAACCGATACAACGGCAGTCAGTCCTCCATCTTCGGCTTGAGCGACTCACGCGTCGTCGGGTAGGCGATGCCGAGTTGCTCGAGGTACGACTTGTACTTCTTGGAGTCGTAGTAGTACTTGGACAGCTCCGGCTTGTAGCGCGCCATGATCTCGGCGTTCAGCCAGATGGGCGGCTGGTCCGTCGCGGAGATGAAGGCCTTGTACTTCACGTCCTTCGTCTGCACGTCGCGGAAGTAGGTCCAGGCGTCGGCCACCACCTGGGGCTTCATGATGATGTCGAGCATCGTGAGCGCCTGCACCTTGGCGCCGGCCACGGCGCCCTTGTGCGCGATCGGCGTCGCCATGACGATGGAGTTCGCCCAGTTGTGGCCCGGCGGGCCGGGGATGTTCGACGGGAAGCGCAGCGTCACGGTGGGCACGTTCCACGACACGTCGCCGATGTCGTCCGAACCGCCGCCCATGCGCTGGCTCTCCGGCACCGGGCCGCCGAGCACGAAGGTCTCGCGGTTCGCGAGCCCGCCCACGCGCACGCCCAGCTCCGTCTGCAGCGCCTTCGCCATCGCGAGGTCGGCGTCGTCCCACTTGGGCATGCCGACCCGCTTGATGTTCTCGTACGTGACTTCGGCGATGGTCTTGTTGAAGTGGCCGCTCCAGCCCGACCCGACGATCATGACGGTGTCGAGCTCGACGTTGGCCATCATCGCCGCCCCCTTCGCGATCCGCACGCCGGCGTCGAACAGCGCCTTGGTGCGCTCGTAGTCGCGTTCGCGGAAGTAGAACCAGATGCTCGCGGTGCTCGGCACCACGTTCGGCTGGTCGCCACCGTCGCGGATGACGTAGTGCGAGCGGGTCGGCAGCTCGTTGTGCTCGCGCTGGAACTCCCAGCCCTGGCCCATGAGCATGGCGGCGTCGAGCGCCGAGCGGCCGCGCCACGGCGCACCGGCGGCATGCGCACTCGTGCCCTGGAACTTGAAGATGGCCGAGATCAGCGCGGTCTGGCCGCTCTGGCCCCACTGCACCCCGAGGTCGCTGGAGACGTGCGTGAAGAGTGCGACATCGACGTCCTTGAAGAGCCCCTCGCGCACGAGGAAGGCCTTGCCCGCCATCTGCTCCTCCGCCACGCCGGGCCAGAGCACGATGGTGCCCGGCAGCTTGTCGCGGATCATGAGCTCCTTCACCACGAGTGCTGCCGCGATGTTCACGGCCTGGCCGGAGTTGTGACCCTCGCCATGCCCGGGCGCGCCCTCGACCTGCGGGTCGTGGAACGCGAACGCCGGCTTGTTGTTCGCCTGCGGGATGCCATCGATGTCGGAGCCGAGGGCCATCACGGGCTTCGCGCCCGCCGGGCTCTCCCAGCGCGCGATCCAGGCACTCGGCATGCCGGCGTAGCCGCGCTGCACCTTGAAGCCTTCCTTCTCGAGCAGCCCGGTGAGGTACTTCTGCGTCTCGAACTCCTGCATGCCGAGCTCGGAGTACGAGAACAGCTGGTCCACGATCTCCTGCACGAGCTTCGCGCGGCCGTCGACCTTGGTCAGGGCCTCGGCCTTGAGGCGTTCGATGCGCGCGGAGTCTGGGGCCTGCGCCGCGGCGCGGCCCGCGGTGAGCGGCAGCGCCGCCACGACGGCGGCGATCGGTAGCAGGGCGGCGAGCAGGGTCGCGCGACCGCGACGGACGACGGACGACATCAATCGGCTCCTCGGGTGGGGTGCGTCCCGGATACGCGCCGTTGTGTTCCGGGGTTGAGGGAAAGCGAGCAGATTCCGGTCTCCTGCGCAACATCCCCTCAGACCCCGGCGTAACCGCAGCATGAGCTTCGCCTTCCTGACCCGTCGACTCCACCGCTGGGGCGCCATCGCCATCGGCCTCCCGCTGCTCTGCGTGATCGGCTCCGGCCTGCTGCTGCAGGTGAAGAAGCAGGTGCCCTGGGTGCAACCGACCGAAATGCGCACCGACGGGCCGGCGCCGGGTGTCGCGTGGGGTGTGATCCTCGCCGCCGCGCAGGGCATCCCCGAGGCGGGCGTGCGCTCCTGGGAGGACGTCGACCGCGTCGACGTACGCCCCGGCAAGGGCATCCTCAAGGTGATCACCACGTCGCGTTGGGAACTGCAGATGGGACTCGCCGACGGACGCGTGCTGCAGGTGGCGTACCGGCGCTCGGACCTCATCGAGTCCCTGCACGACGGCTCGTTCTTCGGTGATGCGGCGAAGCTCTGGATCTTCCTCCCCTCGGGCCTCGTGCTGTTCGCACTCTGGGCGACGGGGCTCTATCTCTGGCTGCTTCCCTGGCTCACCAAACGCAAGCGTGCGCGCGGCGCGGTGCCCGCACCGCGCTAGCCGCGCCACCGCTCGCCGTCGTCCCCCTCACCCGGACCCGTGTCGATGTCGCTCCGTTCCCCTGCCACCGCGGCGCTCCTCCTCTCCCTCGGTGCGTCGCTCCTGGGCCTCGCGCCCGCATCGCTCAGCGCGCAGCGCGGTGCCGCGCGTGTGGCCCCGGCGGCCCGGACGCCGTACGTCCCCGGTGCGGTCTGGGAGCGGCGCCGCCCCAGCGAGGCCGGACTCGACAGTGCCAAGCTCGCCGATGCGATCGCCTTCGCCGTTGCGAGCGAGGCACGTGCCCCGCGCGACATGGAGGAGAGTCACTACCGCTCGTTCGGGCGCGAACCCTTCGGGCAGGGCATCGGGCCGTTCAAGCCGCGCGGGGAGCCGTCGGGCGTCATCCTCCGCGGCGGCTACGTGGTCGCGAGCTGGGGCGAACCCGATCGCGTGGACATGACCCACAGTGTCACCAAGAGCTTCCTCTCCGCGACCGTCGGGCTCGCGTTCGATCGAGGCTTGTTGCGCTCGGTGCGCGACACGGTGTGGCTGTCGCAGGCCCCGACGTACGCCCTGCGGCTCTCGGCGCCGAGCGAGCCCGGCGCGAGCTACGGCCACCCCATGTTCATGGACCCCTGGGGCACGGCGCACAATCGCCGCATCGTGTGGGATGACCTGCTGCGCCAGACGAGCGACTGGGAAGGCACGCTCTGGGGCAAGCCCGAGTGGGCCGATCGGCCGGCGCAGAACGCCGCCGAGTGGACCACGCGCGCGCGCAAGGCGCCGGGCACCACGTACGAGTACAACGACGTGCGCGTGAACGTGCTCGCCCTGGCGGCCACGAACCTCTGGCGTCGGCCGCTGCCCGAGGTGCTGCAGGAACACCTCATGGGCCCGATCGGGGCATCGCGCAGCTGGCGCTGGTACGGCTACGACAACGCATGGATCACGCTCGACGGCCGCGCAGTGCAGGTGGTCAGCGGCGGCGGGCACTGGGGCGGCGGGATGTTCATCAACGCCTGGGACATGGCGCGCTTCGGCCTGCTCACGCAGCGCCGCGGCGTCTGGGGCGACACCCGCATCCTCTCCGAGGCCTGGGTCGCGCTCTCGCTCACGCCCACGGTGCCGCAGCCGACCTACGGCTACATGAACTGGTTCCTCAACACCGACCGTAAGTGGATGCCGAGTGCGCCGGCCTCGGCGTTCGGGCACGTGGGGAACGGCACCAACCTCGTGTTCGTCGCGCCGGAGCAGGACCTCGTGATCGTGGTGCGGTGGATCGAGAACAACGCGATCGACGCGTTCCTCGGTCGTGTGCTGGGCGCGATCCAATGAGCCGCCGCGCCCTGGGCACGTCGCTCCGCACGCTGCTGCTGGCGGTCGGCGCGTCGGCGGGTCCGCTCGCCGCGCAGGCACCCGAGTGGACGCTGCTGATCCGCAACGGCAGCGTGATCGACGGCAGCGGCGCCGCGCGCTATCGCGCCGACCTCGCCATCGCCGGGGACCGCATCGTCGCGCTGTCGCGCACGCCGCTCGATGCGCGCCGCGCCGCGCGGGTGGTGGACGCCGAGGGCCTCATCGTCGCGCCGGGCTTCATCGACCTGCACGCGCATCTCGAGCCGCTGCTCCAGCGCCCCGACGCCAAGAGCCATGTCACGCAGGGGGTCACGCTCGCGCTCGGCGGTCCCGACGGCAGCGGGCCGTTCCCGCTCGCTGCGTACCTCGACAGCGCGCAGGCCAAGGGCCTCGGCATGAACGTCGCCTACCTTGTGGGGCACAACACCGTCCGCCGCATGGTCATGGGCACCGCCGACCGGGCGCCGACGGCGGAGGAGCTCGCGCGCATGACGCAGCTCATCCGGCGCGGCATGGGTGACGGCGCCTTCGGCATCAGCACCGGGCTGCGCTACGTGCCGGGCTTCTATTCCAAGATCGACGAGGTCATCGCCCTCTCGCGCGCCGCCGCCGACTCGGGCGGCATCTACACGTCGCACCTGCGCGAGGAAGGCCTCGGGCTGCTCGATGGTGTGGCCGAGGCGATCACCATCGCCCGCGAGGCACGGATCCCGGTGGTGCTCACGCACCACAAGGCGGTGGGCCAGCCGATGTGGGGCAAGAGTGTCGAGACGTTGCGCATGGTCGATGCGGCGCGTGCGGCCGGTCTCGATGTCATGATCGACCAGTATCCCTACACGGCGAGTTCGACCGGGCTCGCCGTGCTCATCCCGCCTTGGGCGCTCGCCGGCGGCACGCGCGAGCTGCAACGACGCGTGGCCGATCCGGTGCTGCGCGACAGCATCGAACGCGGCATCGTCGAGTACCTCAAGACCGATCGGGGCGGCGGCGACACGCGCCGCGTGCAGTTCGGCCGCGTGACCTGGGACAGCACCCTCGAGGGGCGGACGCTGCACGACTGGGCGGAACGGCGCGGCGTGGGCCACACACTCGAGGCTGCGGCGAAGCTGGTGATCGAAGGCGAGCTCCGCGGCGGCGCGTCGATGATCTACCACATCATCGACGAAGGCGACGTGCGGCGCATCATGCAGCATCCGCAGACGATGATCGCCTCGGACGGACGGCTCACCGGACCCGGCGACGGCGTGCCGCATCCGCGTGCCTACGGCACCTTCCCGCGCGTGCTCGGTCACTACGTGCGCGAGCAGGGCGTGCTCACGCTGGAGCAGGCCGTGCACAAGATGACCGGCATGCCCGCGCGGCGGCTCGGTCTCGGCGGCGTGCGTGGCTGCGTCGCGGTGGGGTGCTTCGCCGATGTCACGTTGTTCGACGCGGCGACGGTGGGCAGTGCCGCGACCTTCACGCAACCGCATCGCTACGCCGACGGGATCCCGTTCGTGATCGTGAACGGCGTGATGGTGGTCGAGCGCGGCGAGATGACGACGGCCCGCCCGGGACGCGCGCTGCGTCGGCCGTAGCGGGCGGCGGCGCGGCCGCCGGATGTGAGAAACCCTCGCGACTCCTTTCGGTGGTCGCGAGGGCTCTCGAACCCCGCTGGTGGCGGAAAGAGACCCAGTTCGGCGCCGCCGAAGCGGCTGGGCTCCTGCTCCTTCCTCGCGATGGACGGCCCATCGGAGGTGTCGTTCTTGCGAGCGACGCGTACACGGCCAGCGACCCCGGGTACGGTCCACCGGATCGAACTGCCGGTGAACATTCCCTCCGACAGCGTCCTGCGGGAGGGACCCACCCGCGATTTGCGTCCGTCTCGCGGGTGCACGGGCAATACTCACCGCGGCACCGGCCGCCGCAATAGGTGATCCGACGACAGGACCGTGAGGGTTCCGACTGAGGGTTCCGACTGAGGGATTCGCCCGCAGCGCCGCGGCGCTCACCACTCCACGGAGAAGCCGATCGACGGGAGCAGTCCCAGCGCTTCGTTGCGCTCCACCAGCTGCTCGCGTGGGTCCCAGCGCAGGCCCGAGACGTTCTTGCGCCCGTAGAGGTTCTGCACGTCGAGGTATCCCACCAACTGGATCCGCCGGAGGCTCCAGCGTCGGTCCACGCGGACATCGAGGGCGTGGAAGACGGGCAGTCGTTCGCCCTGGTTCCACCGCGTGAAGTCCTGCGTGCCGGCCGTCGGTCCGGCGGTGATGAACGGTGTCGTCGGCAAGCCGCTCGCCACGCGCCACTTGCCGCTCAGTTCCCATCTGGGATTCGGGCGCCAGCCGAGCACCGCGTTCGCGATCACGCGCGTGTCGAACGCCCCGGGTCGGCGCACGCCGTCCGCCCCCTCGAACGTGCTGCGTGACACGCTCACACTCGACAGGCCGAAGATCGGCAGGTCGCTGAGTTGCTTCTGCACGAGGAACTCCGCCCCCACGGCGCGGCCGCGCGCCACCGCCGCCAAGGGTTCGAGGCCGAACGGGATGTCGCTCGTCACGTCGTCGAATCCACTCGGCGCCAGCACCGCCTGCGGCCGGAACACGCGCCGCGGATAGTCCGCGTAGCGCTTCGCGAACACCTCCAGCTGCATCTTCACGTCGGCGCGCGGCAGGTGCTCCACGCCGAGCACCACTTGGTCCGCACGGAACGGCGCGAGCAGCCGGTTGGCGGCGTCTCCCACCAGCCAGATGTAGGACGGCGCCTGCCAGTAGCGCCCGGCACTCCCGGTGAGCGTGGTCGTGCCCGAGAGCGCGAAGCGCGCGCCCAGCCGCGGGCTCGCGCGCAGGGCTCCCGCGAGGAAGCCGTAGCGGTCCACACGGAACCCCGTCGTGGTGCGCAGTCGTGCGTTCGCCTGCCAGGCCACCTGACCGTACAGCGCCTGCCGGTCCGCCGTGAACGCCGTGTCCACCGCGAGCGGTCGTGGTGTACCGGTCGCATCGCGGCGCAGCGCCCCCGGGAGCAGCAGGTCGTAGTCGAGCGTACTCGCGACCTTGGTCACCGCGCCGCCCGAGACCTCGAGCCGCGGCGACGCCTGCACCGACAGGTCGGCGCGCAGGGAGTTCTCGCCCTCGGTGGAGAACGCCCGGAACACCGTGCCGGGCGGGTCGAGCGAATCGTTCTGGATCGTCGTGAAGCGCGTGTAGGTGCGGCCCGCAGTCACGTCGAGCACACCGCGCGGCAGCAGGCGCCGCCACGTGAGCCCCGAGAAGTACTGCCGTTGCGACGGCGCGGCCACGCGCGAGTTCTCGTAGCGCTTGTCGGCATCGTCGTTGGTGAACGTCACGCTGCCGTCCGCCCCGATCACCAGGAACGAGACCGTGTTCCGCGTGCCGAGGCGCTGGACGACCTTCAGTTGCCCGTCGACGTACGCGGGGATGAAGCCGAATCCCGCCGCCTTGAAGAGCAGATCGAGGTAGGAGCGTCGCGCGCTGAAGTAGAACGAGCCGTTCTCGCCCAGCGGTCCCTCGGCGACGGCGAAGCCTCCCGTGGCGGAGAGCGTGAACTCGCCGGCGAGCCGCTCACGGTTGCCCTCGCGCAGCGTGATGGAGGTGACCGACGCGGTGCGGTCGCCGTAGCGCGGCGCGAAGCCGCCCGTGGAGAATCCCGCCTGCTCCACCGCATCGACGTTGATCAACGACAGCGGACCACCGGTCGAACCCTGCGTGCCGAAGTGGTTGATGTTCGGCACCTCGATCCCGTCGACGAGGAAGAGGTTCTCGAACGGTGCCCCACCGCGCACCACCAGGTCGTTGCGCCCGGGCTGCGTGATGCCCACCCCCGGGAGCAGGGCGACCGCACGCACCACGTCCTCCTGCACGCCCGGCGCGCGCCGGATCGCCTCGGCGCCGAGGGTGCTCGTGCTGGTCTGGCCGTCGATGCTCGGCAGGAAGTACGAGGCCGTCACCTGCACCGACGACAGGTCGATCGGCGTCGGCGCCAGGCGTACGAGCACCGTGACCGGCTTGGCGCTGCTGACCACCACGTCGGGCACGATGAGTGGCGTGTAGCCGATGGCGCGCAGCTGCAGGCGCCAGACGCCCGGCGGCACCGCACCGAGCACGAACCGCCCGCGCGCATCGGTGGTCGCGCGCCGGTCGCTGCCCATGAGCGCGACCTGCGCGCCGGGCAGCGGGGCCTCCGTGCCCGCGACGAGGACGGTGCCGGAGACGAGACCGGTCGCCGCCTCCTGGGCGACGACCGGTCCGTACGGTGCCACGGCACCGAGACTGCAAGCGAGGAGGAGGCGACGAAGGGTGCGCATCCTCGACGAACGCCGCCGCTACATCCGCGGTTTCGGCGGCTTCACCCACTGGTCGAGCCAGGCCATCATCTCGAACAGCGTGTGCCCCACACTCTCACGCGCCGCGTACCCGTGCGACTCGGCCGGCAACTGCACGTAGCGCGCCGTGCCCCCGTTGCCCTTGAGCGCCGCGTACATGCGCTCCGACTGGATCGGGTAGGTGCCGGTGTTGTTGTCTGCCATGCCGTGCACCAGCAGGATCGGCGCCTTGATCCGGTCGGCATAGGTGAAGGGCGACATGCGCTCGTAGAGGTCCTGTGCCTGCCAGTACGAACGCTCCTCGCCCTGGAAGCCGAACGGCGTGAGTGTGCGGTTGTAGGCGCCCGACCGCGCGATGCCCGCGCGGAAGAGCTTGGTGTGCGCAAGCAGGTTGGCCGTCATGAAGGCGCCGTACGAGTGGCCGCCCACGGCGATGCGGTCACGGTCGGCCACCCCCATCCCGACGATCTGGTCGATCGCCGCCTCGGCGCTCGCCACCAGCTGCTCCACGTACGTGTCGTTCGGCTCCTTGCCGTCGAACCCGATGATGGGCATGGTCGGGTCGTCCATCACGCCGTACCCTTGCAGCAGCGCGAACAGGTGCGAGGATCCCCCGGGACGGGTGAAGCGGTACGGCGACCCCGTCACCTGCGATGCCGCGTCGGCCGAGCCGAACTCCAGCGGGTACGCCCAGAGCAGGAATGGCAGCGCCCCGTCGCGCGCCTTGTCGTAGCCGGGCGGCAGGTACACCGTGGCCTGCAGCGTGACGCCGTCCTTGCGCTTGTACTGCACGCGCTCGCGCTTCACGCCCGCGAACTGCGGGGCCGGGTCGGCGAACGCCGTGATCTGCCGCGGGGCGATGCGCCGCACGAGATCGCGCTGCCAGTAGTTGGGCGGCTCATCCACCGATTCCCGGCGCGTCAGCAGGCGCTCGGCCTTCTCGTCCAGCACCTCCACCACGGTCTCGTAGTACGGCGCCGTGGACTGGAACAGGCGCGTCTTCTTGCCGGTGGCGAGTTCGATGCGGTCGAGGAAGGGCCGGTCGCCCTCGGGGCTCGCCCCGTTGCCGCGGAGCAGCGCGGTCTTCCCGTCGGCGCTCAGGTGCAGCACCTGCCGCCCCCGCAGGTCGCGCTTGGTGACGAAGCTGCCGGGGTCGCCGTAGCGATCCTCGGACGAGCGCTCCCAGAGCAGACGCGCCGGTGCCTTGCCGCTCGGGTCGATCGCCCAGGTGCGGGTCTTGCGCTGCCGCGCGTGGGATTCGGTGGCGATGGCGAAGCTCGCCGAGCCCCACGTGAGGCCGCGGGCGCGCCACTCGGTCTCCAGCAACGTGGTCGGCTCACCGACGAACGGCGCGCCAAGGGCGAGCACACGGTCCCGCTTGGGCACCTGCTTGGTGGGATCGCCACCGTCGAGCGCCTCGACCCACACGAGGGTCGCCGGCACGTCGCTGCGCCAGGACGGATTGCGCGGGCCCTGCTGCGCGCCGTCGCCGCCCCAGGAGACGCGCTCCAGCAGCGGTCGCGTGGCGAGCGTGCGTGCCACGCGGCCCTCGATGCCCCACACCTCGATCCGGGTGGGGAAGAAGTTCAGCGGCACCGAGTACGAGAACGGCTTCGACAGCGATGTCACCAGCAGCCATTGCCCGTCGGGGCTCACCGTCGCGCCGCTGATGATCGCCGGCGCCCCGATGGGCTTCACGCTGCCGTCGATCGCCACGCGCGCGAGCTGGCTCGTGGCGTAGTGCGCGAAGATCGCTTCGTCGTGCGGGTTCTTGAGCAGGTCCTGGTACGTCGCCGCGCGGTCGGCGGATCCGGTGAGCGCCTCCTGCACGATCGGGCCGCCGGGGGTCGTCGGTGCGACCGGCTCCGCCCCACGGGACTCCGGCACGAAGGTGCAGACGAGGGCCTCGTCGGTGGTCCAGTCGCAGGGTGCGCCGAGCACCGCGTTCAGGCGCCGCGCGGTCACCTGCTTGGCGCTCTTGGTCGCGAGGTCACCCACCCACAGCGTGAGCGCGTCGTCGGTGCTCACCACGAAAGCGAAACGCAGGCCGGCCGGCGACCATTGCAGGTTCGCGATGCCGGCGCCCGGGGGCAGCGCCATCGCGATCGGGGTGCTGACCCCGCCGGCGACCGGCATCACCGAGAGCCCGCGCGCCGGATTCTGGCGCGAGGGCCCACTGGTGCGCGGATCGAGGCGGATGCCCGCGACGCGGTACTCCGGCGCGGCGATCTCCGTGATCGGCGGGAGGCCGGGCCGCTCGAGCAGCAACAGCATCGTGCGGTCGGGACTCAGCGATGCGGTCGGTGTCGCGGGGGCGTCGAGGATCTGTTGGATCGCACTCGGCGGCTGCCGATACGTCATCTGCGCGGCGAGCGGCGACGCGACGAACGGCGACGCGACGAACGGCGACGCGACGAGCACGAGCGCCGCGAGGCCCGTGATCAGGCCTCGGGCGCGGGGACGGGGATCGAAGCGGACCATCGGTGACACTCCCTCGGGGGAAAGGTGGACTTCAACGATCGAGCGCATCCTCGGCAGCGCTCACATACGCGTCGAGCAGCCGCATGCGCAGGTCATCCTCGCGCAGGTCGGTGCCGCCCTGCATGCGGCTGAGCAGGGCGCGCGCACCGCTCACATCACCCACGCGCAGGCGCGCCACGACGCCGCTCTCATAGAAGAGCTGCGCGGGGACCCACTGCCGCCCGTTCCGCCGCGCCTCCAGCTGCACCTCCACCTCGCGCGCAGCCGTGACCCAGTCATAGGTCGCCACGGCCTGCATCATCCGCAAGGCGGAACGACCGTCGGCCGGCGCCTTCTGCTCCAGCATGTAGCGCGAGACCGCCCCGTACCACGCGGTGTCCACGCTGCCCATGGTGCCGCCGTGCCAATCCGCCTCGCTGGCGACCATCTCGGTGAACCAGGTGAACCAGTCCGCCGGCGCCCGCCCGGAGTTCATCCACATCCGCAGCCGCTCGTCGCGCGTGCGCGCCCGCTGGTACTCGCGGTTGGTCGCCGTGGTGTCGTCGGCGGCGAGCCACATCCGCGCCCGCAGGCGCGCCGCCATCGCCTGGGCCTGCAGCCGCGGCAGGTCGAGTGCGGCCCGATGTGTGCCGCCGAGCACGACGCGGCGCTCGCCCAGCGCGGCCGCGAGGTCCCAGCGGGCGGTCGAGAGGCCGATGAACCCCTCCGCCGAGTGCTTCATGAAGCGCGCGCGCTCGGCGCCGAGGTCCAGCGTCGGGCGGAAATCGGAGTTCACCACCCGCGCGGAGTCGAGCAGCGGCGCCAGTTCCCGTCGGGTCGCGAGCAACGCCGCGTCGAGCGTGCCGGCCTCGAGCGGACGGAACCGCGCGAGATCGAGCCGGATGTCCTCGAACTGCAGCACGCCCCAGTCGGGACGCGGCAGCGTAGGCCCCTTGGCCGCGACCACGAGCACGTCCACGTCGTTGGTGAGGTAGATCGCGTACGACCCGAAATGGCGGTGCAGCGCCGCGAGCACGCTCAGCACGAGGTCGTCCTCGATCTCGTAGAGGTGCAGCCACTGGCCGAACACGCCGTTCGGCGTGAGGTAGCCCGAGACGCGGGCGTAGAACTCCTCGGTGAACAGGCCCGACACGCCGCTCACCCAGGGATTCGATGGTTCCGAGAGGATGAGGTCGTACTTGTGGTTGCTCGCCGCGAAGAAGGACTTGGCGTCGTCGTGCACGAAGCGCGAGCGCAGGTCGTCGTAGGCCCGCGCGTTGGCCGGCTTGAAGAGCTTGGACGCCTCGATCATCTGCGGTTCGATGTCGATCGTCACCACCTCCTCCACCTGCTCGCTGCCCAGGAGGATGTGCGACGAGATCCCCGAACCGTGCCCGATCACCGCGACCTGCCGGGCCTGCGGGGCGTGGGCGAGCGTGATCAGCGGGAGCAGCACCTGCGTGGACTCGTCGCCGCCGAGATGCTGGCGCGCCGAGTCCGCCGGCGGCGGGTCGAACCAATACCGCGAGATCGAGGCGTCGGGCTTGCCGTTGGTGGCCAGCGAGTATCCGCTGTCGCTGCCCATCTTCACGCTCACGCTGGCCGTGCGGCCGTCCTCATAGAACACCACCTCGCGGGTGCCGCGCTCGGGGACGGTGCCGTAGCGGAACACGCCGCTGGAGAGGATGCCGGGGTCGAACCCCGGCGAGAGCAGGGCGATGACGACCGCGGCCGTCCCGAGTCCGGCGGCGAGCCAGGCACTCGGGGCACGCACCGCGTCCCGTGCGGCCCGATGCCGGAACAGCCAGATCCCCAGCGCGATGTCGATCGCGCCACCGAGGATGAGCATGCCGCGGAGGCCGAGCACCGGCATCAGCCACAGGGCCGCGAGGCCCGCGCCCACGATCGAGCCGAGGGTGTTCCACGCATACACCTCGCCGATCGCCCGTTCGCCGTGCCCGCCCCGCAGCAACGACCGCGTGATGAGCGGCAACGTGACGCCGGCGCAGAACGTCGGCGGCAGCATCACACCCAGCGAGATGCCGTAGCGCGCGAGGTTGTAGAGGCGATACCCGGACGGGTTCTCGTCCACCGCCTCGATGAGCGCCGCCATCCAGTGGAACGACTGCGAGTAGACGAAGAGCGTTGCGATCGCGAGCGCGCCCATCACCAGCTGCACGATCGCGAGCAGGCGCAGCGCGTCCGGCGTGCGGTCGGCCCGCCGCCGGATCCACAGGGCGCCGAGAGCGAGACCGAGGATGAACGCCGACAGCATCAGCTCGAAGGCGTGTGTGGCGCTGCCGAGCACCAGCGCGAGCATGCGGATCCAGGCGATCTCGTAGATGAAGCTGGCGACCGCCGTCCCGAAGCTCACCGCCAGCAGCAGGCGCCAGGTGTCGGGCAGCGCGAGTGTCGCGCGGTCGTCGGGTGCGGTGCTGGCGGGTTCCTCCCGCGCGCCGAGCACCACACGGTCCGCCGCCTCCGCGAAGTCGTCCTCCGCGTCCGGCGCCTGGCGCATGGAGCGCAGCGCCAGGTACGTGACCGCGGCCACCACGAGGTTCGCGGCCGCCGCCACCGCGAGTGTGCCAGGCAGCCCCACCGCGGCGATGAGCCAGAAGCCCGACAACAGCACGCCGAGCGCCGCCCCGAGGGAGTTGGCGAAATACAGCAGGCCGACCACGCGGCCGGTGGACTGCTCCGGATCGCGGCCCGAGCTGCGCAGCAGGCGGAGCAGTCCGGCGCTCATCAGCGGGAACGTCGCACCCAGCAGCACCGACTGCGGCAGGATGAGCAGCGCCGCGAGCAGCCACTTCACCACCACGAGTGCGGTGCCGCCGGCCAGCGCAGGGAAGATCGCATCGTACGCGAGCGCGCTCACCGCCGTGAACACGTCGTGGAAGGCGAGACCGAGGAAGCCCACGACCGCCTCGATCGCCGCGTACCACACCAGCGGCTCGCGCACCTGCGCCGACCGTCGTGCCGCGAGCGAGGCGCCCAGCGACATGCCGCCGAGGAAGATCACGAGCACGATCACCTGCGCGTAGGCGCTGTGCCCGACGAACAACCCGAGGTAGCGGCTCCAGATGGACTCGTAGATGAGTCCCGCCGCGCCCGACAGCACGAAGACCAACGAGAGGAGGACAGTCACGCGGGCGAATCTATGAGAGCGTGGGCTATCTCGTTGGCGCAGCGCGGTTTCCATCCTCTGCGACAAGGCACCATAGACAACGAGACTTTGCATTAAGACAAGCATACTTGACACAGAGACAAGCGAACTTTACTATTCCGTCGTCCTTTCCGGAGACCACCATGCCTGTCGAGCAGCGCTTCACCAGCACCGAGGTCGAGTCGTCCAAGCGCTACGGCCGCGAGTTCGGCGGCGCGATGATGTGGTACGCGCTGTTCCTGTTCGGTGCTGCGTACCTCGCGCGCGTGGTGCCCTTGCCCTGGCGGGTGGTGGTGGCGGCGACCCCGATCGTCCCGCTGTGGTTCGCGTTGCAGGCTGCACTGCGGTTCTTCCGCCGCGCCGACGAGTTCGCGCGCCGCGTGCAGCTGGAGGCCGTGGGCTTCGCCTTCGTCGCCGGGGTGATGCTCAGCATGGCCTACGGCCTGGTGGAGGCGCTGGCCGAGCTGCCGCGCATCTCGTGGACCTGGGTGCCGCCGCTCTTCCTCGCGTTGTACGGACTCGGCGGCTACCTCGCCAAGCGGCGGTACGCGTGAGGAACACCCTGAAGGTGCTGCGCGCCGAGCGGGACTGGTCGCAGGCCGATCTCGCCGACCGGCTCGGCGTCTCGCGGCAGACGGTGAACGCGCTCGAGACCGGGAAGTACGACCCGTCATTGCCCCTGGCCTTCAAGCTGTCGCGACTCTTCGCGCGCCCCATCGAAGAGATCTTCCAACCCGAGGAGTAGCAATGTCCTGTGCATTGTGTGCCGGCGCGACCTCGCGCCGGGGGCTCGTTGGCGTCTTCGTCGCCGTCTTCACGGCGATCATCTCGGCCGGGCCGCGGTCGGCACCCGCCGTCGCAGCGTCGTCACGTGACGCGCTGGTGCTGCGCGCCGCCGCCGCACCGGAACGTGTGCTGCTACGCGCTGCCCTCGGCGACGGCTTCACCACCGACGCCGAGCTCACGCTGCCCGCGGGGGGCGGCCGGCGCCTGCCCGCCGTGCTGCTCGTCCACGGTGCGACGCCGGCGGACATGGACTTCACGGTGGCGCGTTCCGCACGCGATACCACGCGGCTCTTCCGCGAGATCGCCGATTCCCTCGCGGCGCGCGGCATCGCTTCGCTGCGCTACCACAAGCGCTGGGTCAGCGGGCCGGGAAGGTTCGATGCGCCGCGGTTCTACGCCACCGACCTCCACATGCTGCTGGCCGACGCCCGCGTGATGCTCGACACGCTTCGCGCGCAGTCGCGCATCGACCCGGAACGCGTGCTGCTGTGGGGCTGGAGCGAGGGCAGTGCGATCGTGGCGCAACTCGCGGCGCGCGACCGCAGCCTCGCCGGCGTGATCGCCCACGGCCCCGTGGTGGGCACATTCAGCGCGACGCTGCGCGGCCAGTTCGCCCGCGTGGGCGTCCCGTACCTGCTGCGCTTCGCCGCGGCGGACTCGACGCTCGACCTCGCGGCGATCACGCGCGCGGAGTCCGGCGACGGCGGCCTGCTCGCGCGCTCGCACGCGATGCTGCTGCTCGACCCCTTCGCCCTGCGTCGCGGCGAACGCAAGTTGAACGCCTATGCCGACCTGGACTCCAGCGGACGCATCCACGTGGTGCGGGAGGCGGCCGCGGTCTACGCGCGCAGCATGCAGGGTCCCATGCTCGGCATCTACGCCGATGCGCGCGCGCTCCCGGGCTGGCGCATCATGGCGGACTCGGTCGCCATCCCCGTGCTGGTGCTGCACGGCGAGGCCGATGCCAACATCGATGTCGACGACGCCCGTGCCCTCGCGGCGCAACTCTGCGCGCGGCGCGACGTCACGGTGCGCATCTATCCCCGGCTGGGCCACTCACTCGGCGCGGCCAGCGATCCCGTCCACGACGACTTCCGTCCGATCGACGCGGCACCGCTCCGCGACGCTGCCGAGTGGATCATCGCGCGCCGGTCGAATCCGACGGCAGTCCCTCCGGCTTCTCGCCGAGGAACGCCAGCTGCAGGATGCGCTGCCGCTCGATGAACGTGCGCGTGGACTTGGGCGGTCCGTCGAACTGCACCAGGTTCTCGGCCAACATCAGCTGCATCACCGGGACGAAGGGGATCAGCTCGACGTACGTGACCTTGTTGCTCGACTGGAGCAGGCCGGTGAACTGTCGCGGGATCCTGGAGAGCACGAAGGTCGCGTAGCGGAGCTGGAAATCCCGCGGGTCGAGCCAGGCGACCACGTTCACGTCCGCGCTGCGCAGGCGTTCCGCGGCCACGATGTCGATGCGGAGGAGCTGCTGGCCTTCCTTCTCCTCGAGCCCGGCCACGTGGAAGCAGTGGTTGTCGATGAACACGTCCTCCGCGAGGTCGCCGATGGAGGGGATGCGCATCACCCACTCGGAGGCGTTCGGGGCGTTGCGGCGCACGAAGCGCACGTCCTCCCGCGCGATCAGCGTGCCGGGACGGTAGGTCCACCGGGGCCGGCCGTCCACGAGGATCGTGTCGGAGGACTGGATCACCTCGACGCCGTCGGGTTCGCGGGCGCCCATCTCGCGCAGGGAGGCGTAGTTGAACGGATAACTCTTGAGCAGCAGGCGATAGCGCTCGGCGTTCTGCCGGATCTGCTCGATCACCGTGCGCACGCGCGCATCGCCGCCGCGGCGCGGCACGCCGGGCCGCTTGCAGGGTGGCCAGGCGACCACCGTCACGGCCTCGAGCTTGAACTCCACGCGCTTGAGGGCCACCACCACGGTCTGGTACGCCGCTCCGCTCACCACGATGCTCGTGTCGAGCGGCGTGAAGCCGAGCCGCTTGACCCGGAGTGCGATGCGGCCGGGGGTCGGGATGGGCAGCACCACCACGCCGACACTGTTGCTGAAGCGCTCGATGCCGAGCGCGGCTACGCTCACGACGCTGTAGCCGAGGGGCGCCGCTTCGGGGCTGGTGACCACGCGCACGGTCAGCTGCCGTGGTGCGGGCGCGGCGTCCGGCGTCGACGGAGTCGACTGGGCCGGCACCTCGCCGGCGAGGAGCGCGCAGAGCAGTGTCCGGCGCAGCACGCGGGCGGCCCGACGGGCGTGACACAGCAGCGAGGTGGGAGGGATCAGCATCGCACTCGGAGGCAAGTCGTTGAACCGGCGGTCATCTGGCGCGGCGGACACGACGTTGGTCCCGCCGCGGCGTCCGTTGGTTCCCGTCATGGGGCCCGGCCGTGCAACGGCGCGGTCGATCAGCGACGACGCTTGGCCTCGTGCTCCAGGAATCCGCGCGTCCAGTACATCACCAGCGCGCACGGCTTCTCCTGCTCGCGTGGCCACGCGAGCCGCTTGTAGGCGGCGGGCACCTTCTCGTAGGTCTCGTAGTGCTCGATCGCGACGATCTGGTCGGGTCGGATGTTCTCGTCCGCCGCCGTCTTGTGACGGCCGTTCCATCCTTCGGTGAGGCAGCGCCAGCCGGTGGTGGACTCGATGTGCCAGTCCTGCCCGATCGTGGAGTCCCGGGCCGGCGTGCGGCGGAAGCCCGGCAGGCCCTCGAACATGTCGGCCCAGTAGTAGCTGCGCAGCGCCGCGAGCTCCTCGGCGCCACGGAACTGCCCGATGCCCGCGCGCCGTCGGCACTCGAAGCCGGCGAAGTCGTAGGCCGCGCAGCCGTCGTGCGAGACGATGCGCAGGGTGTCGAGCGCCTGCACCACGCGCCGGAGCCGGAACGTGATCTCGGGCTGGTTCCCGTCGAGCATGTTGATGGCGCGGTCCGCCGGCTGGTAGCCGGGCATGCGGGCCATGAGCAGCTGCTGGCCGAACGGCAACTTGCTGAGCGTGAACCGCCCGTCCTTGCCCGAGCGCGCGGCGCGCTTGGCGTTCACCGAGAGGACTTCGACGTTCTCCAACGGGCGGCCGAGTGTGTCGGTCACGATGCCGCGGACGACGCCGGCCTGGGCGGTCAGGCGCAGCGGCAGGACGAGGAGCAGGGTGGCCAGGACAGGCAGGCGCATGGAGGGAAAATACACAGCCGGCGGTGGTTGGTTCGCGGTGCGCGTCGGCGGGTAGTGTTGACTTTCGACACCAGTCGTCTCAATGTACTGTCGACATTCGACAGCAAGGCGCACCGCCGATCCCGCATCCCGCCGGCGCGCCCGACACCCGCCGCCCCTCCGTCGCCCGGATTCTGCCGATGCCTCCGTCGCCCTCTGCGGACGTTCTCCGCGGCACCCTCGATCTGCTCATCCTCAAGACGCTCTCCCCTCAGCCCATGCATGGCTGGGCCATCGCGCAACGCTTGGAGCAAGTCACGGCGGAGGCCCTGCAGATCGGGCAGGGCTCGCTGTATCCCGCACTGCAGCGCCTGGAGGAGAAGGGCTGGGTGGAGAGCGACTGGCGTGTGACCGAGCAGAACCGCCGCGCCAAGTACTACGAACTCACGGGGGCCGGCCGCCGCGCGCTCGGCGAGGAGACCCGCCAGTGGCAGCGCTACGTCGCGATGGTGGAACTCGTGCTCCGCACCAGCTGACGGAGGTGCCATGGGATGGCTGAAGCGTTGGCGCACGCGACTCGCCCTGTCGCCCGCCCCGAGCACACGGATGCCGAACTCGCGGAGGAGATCGCGTTCCACCTCGAGCAGGAGACCGCGAAGTTCATCCGCGCCGGCCTCGCACCGGACGAGGCCGCTCGTCGAGCGCGCATGGCGTTCGGCACGGTGGACCGATTCCGTGGCGAGGTACACGACGCGCGGACGCTGGCCTGGCTCGCCACGCTGGGCCGTGACCTGCGCTACGCCGTCCGTGGCATGGGACACCGCCCCGGCTTCGTGCTCGCCATCCTGCTCACCCTGGCGCTCAGCATCGGCGCCAGCGTGGCGATGTTCGCCACGAGCCGCGCGCTCTTCTTCCAGCCGCTGCCGTTCGCGCAGGCCGAGCGGCTGCACATGCTGTATGAGACCAACCCCGAGTTCGGATGGACGGACGCACAAGCGGCCCCTGCGAACGTGCTGGACTGGCGCGAGCGGGTGCGCGCGTTCGAGGACGTCGGGGCGTACCTCGAGTTCGAGAACCGCGCGACCTACGTGCAGGACGGGGAGCCGCACCTGCTCAAGGTTGCCGCGGTCACCGGCAACTTCTTCGACATCCTTGGTGCGCGACCGCTGCTCGGGCGCGGCTTCCGCTGGGAGGAGACCTGGCGCGGCGCCAGCAACGTCGCCGTGCTCAGTCATGCGCGCTGGACCGCCACCTTCGCGTCGGACACCGCGATCATCGGACGTTCGGTGCGCTTCGGCGACACCATGGTCGAGATCGTCGGGGTGATGCCACGCGGCTTCGCGTTCCCGTTCGGCGGCACCGATCTCTGGATGCCCATGGGCTGGGCGGCCGAGGACCGCGCGCAGGTCTGGTTCCGGCGTGCGCACTTCGTGCGTCCCATCGCGAAGCTCGCCGCCGGGATCACGGCGGCGCAGGCGGATGCGGCGTTCCAGGTGGAGGTCGCGCGATTGCGGCAGGAGTTCCCCGAGACCAATCGCGTGATGGGCGCCGGGATGATGCCCCTACGCGGCTTCCTGGTGCGCACGCTGCGCACGCCCGTGCTCATCCTCGCCGGTGCGGTGGCGGTGCTGCTGCTCCTCGCCTGCGCCAACGTCGCGAACCTTGCCCTGCTGCGGGCGCTGGGCCGCCAGCACGAGATCGCGCTGCGCAGCGCACTCGGCGCCGGTCGTGCGCGGATCGTGTCGATGCTGCTGATCGAGCATGCGGTGCTCGCACTGCTCGGCGCCGCCTTGGGGGTCGCCGTCGCTTGGGTCGCCCTCCGGCTGCTTGGCTTCAGCGAGTTCGGCGTTCCCGCCGCGACGGCAGTTGCGTTCGACTCGCGTGTGGGGCTGTTCGCCCTCGTCGCGGCCGTGGGCTGTGCGCTGAGCTTCAGCGCGGCGCCGGTGCTGCTCGCGCTCCGCCAGGGGCGTGACGCGCAGTTGCAGGGCAGCGAACGCGGTGCGGCGGGAGGCAAGCGCAACGCGCGGCTCATCGGCGGACTGGTCGCGCTCGAGGTCGCGCTGGCGCTGGTATTGGTCGTCGGTGCGGGCCTCATGGCCAAGACGGCGCTGCGCCTGCGCCGCGTGGACGTGGGCTTCCGGAGCGAGCAGGTCCTCGCGGTCGAGCTCACCGTGCCGGCGTCCCGCTACCCCGCGCTGCCTCAAGTCACCGCATTCTATGATCGCCTGCTGGCCGAGCTCGAGGCGCGACCCGGCATCGTGCGCGCCGGAACGGTCGCCAACCTGCCGCTGACGGGACCCGGATGGTCGAGCCAGTTCCAGGCCGAGGGCTGGCCCGCAGACCGCGCCGGACTGAACATCCTGCATCGACGCGCCGACCTCGGCTACTTCGAGGCGCTCGGGACCCCACTCGTGCGCGGACGGCATCTCGCCCCGAGCGACCGCGCGGATGCACCGCCCGCCGTCGTGATCAACGAGACCTTCGCACGCGAGTTCTTCCCCGACGAAGACCCCATCGGCCGGCGCATCGCCTACGACCGCGTGGCGACCGCGAACTCGACCTGGCGCGAGATCGTCGGCATCGTGCGCGACCAGGCGCAGGTGAGTCCGGCCGAACCGGCGCGCGCCGAGGTGTTCGAGAGCCGCGCGCAGGATGTGGGGAGGAACATGTGGGTCGTCCTCCGCACCGACCAAACCCCCATGTCCGTGCTGCCGAGCGTGCGTGAGGTATTGCGCGCCCTCGATCCGCTGCTGCCGATTGCGACGGTGCGTACGCTCGACGAGGTACGCGCGGCGTCCATGGCGCGCGAGAACACCGTGCTCGGCCTGCTGACGGCGTTCGGCGGGCTCGCCGTGGTGCTGGCCGCAGTGGGGGCCTACGCCGTGGCCGCGCAGTCGGTGCGGCAACGGACCCGCGAGATCGGCATCCGCATCGCGCTCGGCGCCAGCTCCGGTGACGTACTCCGCCTCGTGCTCATCCGTGGCGTCGCCTTCGTCGCGCTCGGTCTCGCCGCGGGACTCGCATTGACCCTGGTCGCCACCCGGGCGCTCGACTCGCTTCTCTATGGTGTGGAGTCCACCGACACCGGCACGATCGCCGCCGTTGCGGCGCTGCTGCTCGTGGTTGGTGTCGTGGCGTGCTGGATCCCGGCGCGCTGGGCGACGCGGTTGGATCCGGTCCGGGCGCTCAAGTTGGAGTGAGTCATGGCGGCGGGGCGGCGCGAGTCGCGTCCACCTCACAGACGTTCCGCAGCCGGCTGAGATAGACGTCCAGCGTATCCGTCCGGCCGCTCGGGAACTCGACGTCGATCGACGGTCGCGTGCAGTGCGGGCAGCTGATCTCGAGGCGCGCGCGCCCGGCGCGATGGTACAGCAACAGCGGCGCACGTGCGAACTCGACCTGCAGGGAAAGCCGTCCATCGAGGTCGTGGACGCGCACACGATACGGTGCGTCCACCGGCTCCCGCGCGCGGAACGCTGCCGGGCGGATCAGCAGCGCGCCCTGGGTTCGGTTTGCGTCGCCGGTCCACGGCGCACCCACATGCCGCAGCGTCCGTGTGGAGTCGCGGGTGGGATCGAAGACGAGCTGGTCGCATCGCAGGTCGAGGACACCTGCACCGCGGTCCTCCGTGCGGCGCACGACGGACCGCGGTGCAGGCGGCAAGGCGACGGCTTCACCCCCGGTCTGTGCGGGTCCCGCAGCTGGCGGCGGCGCCGTGCTGCGTCGAACGCCATCGCCGACCTCGCTGTCCAGGGTGGACCTGTCCTACACCTTCCGCAGCTTGTCGAAGAACACCTTCCGCGCCTTCACCACCTTCGGCGCCACCACGACCGCGCAGTACGGGTTCTGCGGGTTTCGCGCGAAGTAGTTGTCGTGCACCGCCTCGGCCGGCCAGAAGCGGTCGAGCGGACGCACCTCGGTCACGATGGGGTTCGACCAGTGCGCCTGCGCCGCAGCGATCGCCTCGCGCGTCGTGCGCTCCTGTGCGTCGGAATGTGTGAACACGGCCGAGCGATACTGCGGCCCGACGTCGTTCCCCTGCCGGTCCTTGGTGGTGGGGTCGTGGATGGTGAAGAAGACGTCGAGCAGCTCGCGGAAGCTGATCACCGCGGAATCGAAGCTCACCTGCACGACCTCGGCGTGCCCGGTCTGCTTGCCGCAGACCTGCTCGTAGGTCGGATGCGCGACGTGGCCGCCGGCGTACCCGCTCTTCACCGCCTGCACGCCGCGCAGCTCGAGATACACCGCTTCGAGGCACCAGAAGCATCCACCGGCCAGTGTGGCGAGCTCGGTGGCCGCTGCCGTCCCCGCCGCCTCGGCGCGCGCGTTCACTTCCCCTCCGCGCGGCGACGTGCCTGCGCCTCGAACAAGGGCACGAACCGCTCGTAGCCCTCGGCGGCCAAGCGATCGACCGGGATGAAGCGCAGCGCCGCGGAGTTGATGCAGTAGCGCATGCCCGTGGGGCCGGGCCCGTCGTCGAAGACGTGCCCGAGATGCGAGTCGGCGTTGGCCGAGCGCACCTCGACGCGCTTCATGAAGAGCGAGCGATCGACGTGTTCGGTGACGTTCTCCTGCACCACGGGCCGCGTGAACGACGGCCAGCCGGTGCCCGAGTCGAACTTGTCGAGCGAGGAGAACAACGGTTCGCCGGACACCACATCCACGTACAGTCCGGGCTCATGATGGTCCCAGAACTCGTTGCGGAACGGGGGCTCGGTGGCGCTGCACTGCGTGACCTGGTACTGCAGGGGTGAGAGCCTGGCCTCGAGGGCCGGATCGGCGGATTTCTGCTTGGACATGTCGCTCGGACCTCATTGGAGACGCATCATCGCGTTCACCCTCTCCAATCGCAGGCGCAACGGTAAGGTTCCGCCCCGCTCGGCAATGTCCTGCCTATGTAAAGAATCTCCGGGTAACTTGACAAATCCGAACACACACCGAAGAATGTTGGACCGGTTCGGACCGATTCTGGGATTTTGTTTACGTGAAACCCTGACTTTCCCCATTGCGTTGTAAGCAAGCATTCGCTTGCTTGTGTGCAAGCGACCACTTGCACTGGAAAATGACCGAACCAACCCGCCAGCACCTGCTCGACGCGGCCGCGCGCGTCTATGCCGAAGTCGGATTCCGCGGCGCCACCACCCGACGCATCGCCGAGGAGGCCGGGGTAAATGAAGTCACACTCTTCCGTCTCTTCGGCTCCAAGTCGGCGCTGATCGACGAAGCCGTCCGTGCCCGCACCAACGCGGGACCGGCGGTGCAACTCCCCGAAGTCCCCAAGGATCCGCAAGCGGAACTCACGGCCTGGGCGCAGAACGACCACGCCTTCCTGCTGGAGTGCCGCGGCATGATCCGAACCACCATGGCCGAAGTGAACGAGCGGCCCGAGTGCGCCCACGAGTTCGCCGATCATCCGATCGAGTCCTTCGAGCGCCTCCGCGCCTACACGGAACGACTCGCGACCTATGGGTTCATTCCCGCGTCCGCCGATACCGACGCCGCCGCGGCGATGCTCAAGGGTTCGCTCTTCGCCGATGCCATGGGGCGCGATGTGATGCCCTCGCTGTTCCCTCCCGCTGACCAAGCTCCGGCGACCTACGTGCGACTCTTCCTCCGCTCCCTCGGCGCCGCATTGGCGCTCCTCCTCGTCGTCCTCCTGCCCGGCCGCACGGCGTTCGCGCAGGGCACGCCGGCCCCGGCCGGCGCCGCCTCCACCCTGTCCCTCGCCGAGGCGCTGCGTATCGCGTCGGTGAAGAGCGAGGGCGTGACCATCGCCAACGCGGGCGTGATGCGCGCGCGTGGCCAGGTGCGGCAGGCCGATGCCCAGCGCCTCCCGCAGGTGAACGGGTCGGCGGGCTACCAGCGCGCCATCCAGAACCAGTTCCAGGCGATCACCGAACGCTTCCCCTCCGAACCCGACACGACGAGTGGTGGCGGGGAGTCGGGCGGCTTCGGCGCGATCTCGCAGATCTTCGCGGCACCCAACACGTTCACGTTCACACTCGCCGGCACGCAGAACCTCTACACGGCCGGCCGGCTCACGGCGCAGCGTCGTGGTGCGGCGGCCGGCCACGTGGCGGCGGAGCTCGGACTCACCTCGGCGCAGGCCCAGGCGACGCTCGACGCCGCGCAGGCGTACTTCGACGCCGTGGCGAGTGACCGCTTCCTGGCGATCGCCGAGAGTTCGCTCGTGCTCACGCAGCGGACGCTGGAGCAGACGCAGCTCGCCCGCGAGCTCGGTTCCGCCTCGGAGTTCGACCTGCTGCGTGCACGCGTGGCCCGCGACAACCAGCGTCCGCTGGTGATCCAGGCGCGCGGCAACCGCAACACGGCCTACCTGCGGCTCAAGCAGTTGCTCGACCTGCCGCTCGCGACCGCGCTCACGCTCACGACGCCCATCCGCGACGATGCGAACGCCGCGACCGACGCGACTGCGCCGTTGACGCTGGCCGACGAGCGGCGCCTGACGCCGGACACGAGCGTGAGCGCACGTACGACGGTGAAGCAGGCCGAGGCGCAGGTGCGGGCGCAGGAGAGTGCACTCACGGCAGCCAAGCTCGCCCGCTTGCCGTCGGTGCAGCTGAGCAGCACCTACCAGCGCTTCGCGTATCCACCGGAAGGCACGTTCCTCCCGTCGGCGCTCGACCTCTACTTCCCCAACTGGACCGTCACGCTGGGGCTCTCCTTCCCCGTGCTCACCGGCGGGCGGATCCGTGGCGAGCGCATGGTGGCCGAGGCGAACCTCATCGAGGCCCAGCAGCGCCTGCAGCAGAGCCGCGAGGGGGCGGCGCTCGAGGCGCAGCTCGCGGTCTCGCAGCTCGAGCAGGCGCAGGCGGCGTACGCGGCGTCGGTGGGTACGGACGCGCAGGCGGAGCAGGCGTACCGCATCGCCGAGGTGCGCTTCCAGGAAGGCATCTCCACGCAGGTGGAACTGACCGAAGTGCGCGTGCAGCTCGAGCAGGCGCGGCTCCAGCGCGTGAATGCGGCGCGCGACCTCGAACTGGCGCGGATCCGTCTCGCGCTGCTGAAGGACCTCCCGCTCACCGGGGGGCGTTGATCGATGACCGTCTCCAACAATCACCTGAGGAAGTCCCCGATGTCCCGTACGTTCCGCGCCGTCGCCGCCACCGCGGCGGGCGCCCTCTCGCTCACGCTCGCCGCCTGCGGCGGCGGCGCCGAGGCGTCCACCGACGCGCCGGCGGCCCCGGTCACGGTGCAGATCGGTCCGGAGGCGATCGCGATCGCGTCGCGGACGGTGCTCTCGACGGGACCGATCCTCTCGGGCTCGCTCGTCGCCGAGCGCACGGCGCAGATCCGCGCCGAGGTGCCGGGCTCGGTGGTGCAGGTCTTCCACGATCCGGGCGCCCGGGTCGCCGAGGGCACGTCGCTCGCCAAGATCGACGACCGCGCGATCAACGACGCGTTCCTCTCGGCCAAGTCCGGGTTGACCGCGGCGCAGAACGGCGCCGACATCGCGGCGCGCGAACTCGCGCGGGCCGAGAAGCTCGCCGCCGCCGGCGCGATCGCCGACCGTGAGGTCGAGAATGCGCGGCGTGGGGACCTCACGGCGCGCACGATGCTCGACGACGCGAAGGCGCGGCTCGCCGCGGCGCAGAAACAGCTCGACGCGACCAACGTGCTCGCGCCCTACGCGGGCATCGTGAGCGAGCGGATGGCGAATCCCGGCGACATCGTCGCTCCGGGCTCGCCGCTCTTCACGGTGGTCGATCCCGCGACGATGCGGCTCGAGGCGGCGGTGCCGGCCGAGCAGCTGTCGCAGGTGCGCGTGGGCGCGGCGGTGCGCTTCAGCGTGACCGGCTATCCGGGCCGCACCTTCGAGGGCCGGGTGTCCAGCGTGAACCCCTCGGCCGATCCGCAGACGCGCCAGGTGCGGTTGTTCGTGCGCATCCCCAATGCCGGGAACCAGCTGGTGGCGGGACTGTTCGCCGAAGGACGAGTGGCGAGCGACTCGCGCGAGACGCTCACGGTGCCGGAACTCGCGATCGACATGCGGGGGCTCGCGCCCGTGGTGCTGCGCCTGAAGAACGGGCAGACCGAGAAGGTGGAGGTCACGCTCGGGGTGCGCGACGAGCAGATGGAACGCTACGAGATCACGGCCGGCATCAGTGCGGGTGACACGCTGCTCGTGGGACCCGCGCTCGGCATCAGTCCCAACACGCCGCTCAAGGTCACCACGCCGAGCGACAGCAAGCCCAAGCAGTAGCACGTGGGGGCCGGCGCCCCGCCGACCACCCTCCGCCTTCCGACGTCCCACACATGTATATCTCCGATTTCGCCATCAAGCGACCGCTGATCACCATCGTCTCGATGGTGGCGCTGGTCGTCTTCGGCCTCTTCGCGCTGTGGCAACTCGAGACCGACGAGTTCCCCGACGTGCAGCAGCCGATCATCAACGTCGCGATCCCGTACCCCGGCGCCTCGCCGGACGTCGTGGAACGCGAGGTGCTCGACCGCGTCGAGGAGGCCGTGAGCGGCATCTCCGGCGTGGACCGCATCATGGGCGCGGCCCAGGACGGCTTCGCCAACGTCACGGTCTTCTTCGTGTTCGAGAAGGACCTGCAGCAGGCCTCGCAGGACATCCGGGACAAGATCAGCGGCATCCGCTCGGACCTGCCGGCGGAGATGAAGGAGCCGATCCTGACGCGCTTCGATCCGGCGGACCAGCCGATCGTCCAGCTCTCGCTGAACTCAAGCACGCTGGACGCACCGGCGCTCACGCGGATCGCCGATCCCGGCCTCACGCGGGTGCTGCGCGCGATCCCGGGCGTGGCCGAGGCGGTGGTCGTGGGCGGCGTGGAACGTGAACTCACGGTCGAGATCCGTCCGCAGGCGATGGAAGCGGCCGGCGTCACGGTCGGTGAGGTGGTGGGTGCGCTGCAGGCGCAGAACCTTGCGGTGCCGGTGGGCCGCATCAACGGACCGATCGACGAACGCGCGATCCGCCTGAAGGGCAAGCTCGAGCGGCCGGAGGACTTCCTGCGGCTGGTGGTGGCGCAGCGCGGTGGCCGTGCCATCCGCCTGGGCGAGATCGCCACGGCGCGCGACGGCACCGCCGAGCAGCGCACGGCGGCGATCTACGACGGCAAGGACGCCGTCGGCATCATGATCAAGAAGGCGAAAGGCTACTCGACGACGGACGTCGCGGAGAAGGTGCTCGCGGAGGTGGAGCGGATCCGTCCGACGCTCCCGCCGGGCACGACGGTCGACGTCATCCAGGACCGCGGCGAGCGCGTGACGGCCTCGGTCGCGAACGTGCAGAGCGCTCTCATCGAGGGCGCGCTGCTCACCGTGCTGGTGGTGTTCCTGTTCCTGAACTCATGGCGCTCGACGGTGATCACGGGCCTGGCGCTGCCGATCTCCGTGCTGGCGAGCTTCGTGGCGGTGTGGGCGTTCGACTTCACGCTCAATACCATGTCCCTGCTCGGCCTGTCGCTGGCGATCGGCATCCTGATCGACGACGCGATCGTGGTACGCGAGAACATCGTGCGCCACGTCGAGATGGGGAAGGACCACTTCAAGGCCGCGCACGAAGGGACGGACGAGATCGGGCTCGCGGTGGCCGCGACCACGTTCTCCATCGTCGCGGTGTTCGTGCCGATCGCGTTCATGTACGGGCTCTCCGGCCAGTGGTTCAAGCCGTTCGCCCTGACGATCGCCTGCGCGGTGCTCGTGTCGCTGTTCGTCTCGTTCTCGCTCGACCCGATGCTCTCGGCGTACTGGCCGGACCCGGAGCTCGAGTCGCACGAGCACCGGAGTTGGATCTCGCGCCAGCTCGTGACGTTCAACAAGTGGTTCGACCGTCAGGCCGAGCGCTACACGAAGGTCATCGGCTGGGCGCTGGACCACCGGCTCGCGATGGTGCTGCTCGCGACGGCCAGCATGGTCGGTGCGCTCTACCTGCAGGCGAACTTCGGGGGATTCGGCTTCGTCCCGGTGACGGACAACTCGGAGTTCATCATCCAGGTCGAGACACCGCCGGGCTCGAACCTCGAGTACACGCGGCTCAAGGCGGAGGAGGCCGCGCGGCTCGCGCGGGCGCATCCCGAGGTGAAGTACACCTTCACCACCATCGGCGCCGGCGGCGGCATGGATCCGTCCGAGGCGCTCGGGGCGGTGGACATCGCGAGCGTGTACGTGCGCATGACGCCGAAGGCCGACCGCAGCATCTCGCAGGACGCCTTCGGTGCCGTGCTGCGTGAGGAGGTCAAGCAGATCGGCGGCGCGACCGTGGCCGTGTACACCAATGGCTTCGGCGGCGCGATCAAGCAGGTGCAGTACGAACTCCGCGGCAACGACGCGCAGCAGTTGCAGGCGGCGGCGGACACCGTGATGGGCGTGCTCAAGCGGATCCCGGGCGCGGTGGACGTCTCGTTGTCCACCAAGGGACAGAAGCCGGAGCTCGAGATCCAGTTGAACCGCGCACTCGCCGGCTCGCTCGGCATCAGCGTGGGCGAGATCGCGCAGTCGCTGCGGCCAGCCTTCGCCGGCGTGGATGCGGGCGACTGGGTGGACCCGGCAGGCGAGAACCGGAAGGTGCGGGTGCGGCTGGCCCCCGAGTCGCGCACGCGGGTGGCCGACATCGAGCGCCTCCCCATCGCGGTGCGCGGGCCGAACGGTGGCGTGCGGATGATGCCACTCGGCCAGATCGCCACGGTCTCGCAGGGACTGGGACCGGCGAAGATCTCGCACCTCGATCGCGACAACGTGATCGTGGTGCAGGCCAACCTCGCCAGCGGGCACTCGCTCGGCGAGATCACGGGCGCGCTGGTGGCCGAGGTGGCCAAGCTGAAGCTGCCGGCCGGTGTGACCACCGGCTTCGGTGGCGAGGCGAAGGACCAGGCGCAGGTGTTCGGGGACATCCTCGCGGCACTGGGCATCGCGCTGATGCTGATGTACCTGATCCTCGTGATGCAGTTCGGCTCGTTCCTCGAGCCGATCGCCATCCTGATCTCGTTGCCGCTGTCGCTGATCGGCGTGGTGCTGGCGCTGCTCATCACGGGGGACACGTTGAACATCATGTCGATGATCGGCGTGATCCTGCTGATGGGCATCGTGGCCAAGAACGCCATCCTCCTGATCGACTTCGCCAAGTGGGGCCAGGAGCAGGGGCAGGAGCGGCGGGCGGCGATCATCGAAGCCGGACGCGTGCGCCTGCGGCCGATCCTCATGACCACGCTGGCGCTGATCGCAGGCATGATCCCCGTGGCGCTCGGCATCGGTGAAGGCGCCGACTTCCGTGCTCCGCTGGGTCGCGCGATCATCGGTGGCACCATCACGTCCACCTTCCTCACGCTGCTCGTGATCCCGACGGTCTACGAGATCATGGACGATTGGCGGCGCTTCGTCGGGTCGTTCTTCAAGTTCCCGGAACGCCCGAAGACCGAGGAGTACGCGGTGCCGACGACGCGGTCGCACTGACGGTCGCACTGACAGTCGCGCGGGCGGTCCACCGCGCATGAGCAAAGGGGGCGCAGCGGAGAAGTCTCTCCACTGCGCCCCCTTCGCATTGTGCGCACGGTGCGTCGCGGCGCACGCCGGGGTGGGTAGCGCTCACCCCACCCCAAGCTGATTTACGGGCGTCCTGGCGCGATCGGGCGCGGGAAGCGCCGCGGAAGGTGCGAATCGATCCAGGCGCGCTGCGCTTCGGTCAGCACCGCACGGATGGCTTCACGCAGCTCGACCACATCCGGACGCAGGGCCTGCGCGATCGCCCGTCCCTGCTCGAGGATCGCCCGCACCTCCTCACGCGTGGCACCGGCCAGTCGCGCCGTGCGCGCCGCCGCGAAGATGTTGCGCAGCGAATCCAGCTGGGCCTGGTGTTCCGTGCGGAAGGCGGCGCGCAGTGCGTTGATCGCGTCGATCTGCGTCTGCGTGAGCGCCAGCGAGTCCGGCAGGCGCGCCCAGCCGGTACGACCGTCGAAGTGCCCACCGGCCGGCGGCGGGTTGCCCATGGTGCCTTCGAGCGCCGTACCCGCCTCGCCGAACATCACGAGGGCGTAGTCGTCGGTGTCGTTGGCCGTGACGTCGGTCGGGCCGTTGTCACAGGCCGCGAGAACCAGGGATGCCGCAAGGGCAGGGGCCATCAGCTTGCGAAACATGTCCATCTCCTCCGTATGGCCGCATGGGGCCGGTTGTGCTCGGCGGTGGGGGCCTCGCGTGTTCACCCATTGGATGCCCCCCGACCGCAAACGTTAATCACCCCCATGCGCGTATCTGTTCCCTCTTGTGACCCGCGTCACGCTGGGGCGCTTCTATAGGGTGGCCGCCTGGAGCAGCGCCCAGGCCTCGGCCACGTGCGTCCACTGGGTCCGCAGGTTGCCGATCGCGAGCCGCAACGTGTAGCGCTCGCCGAGTTTGGTGTGCGAGAGGAACACGCGACCCGAGCCGTTGACCCGGTCGAGGATCGCCGCGTTGTGGCGCTCGATTACGGCCTCGTCGGTGACCCCCTCCGGGACGTGCCGCAGGCAGACCACCGACATGCTCACCGGTGCCGTCACCTGCCAGCCCGGCGTCCGCACGACAGCATCGGCAAGCCGGGTCGCGAAGTCGCAGTGCTGCTGCAGCCGCGCCGCCAACCCCTCCTGGCCGAACGCCCGCAGCACCCACCACAACTTGAGCGCGCGGAAGCGACGCCCCAACTGGAACGAGTAGTCGGAGAGCGAGAGTGCGACGTCCTGCTCCTGCGTCTCGAGATAGGCGGGGGTGAGGCTGAACGTCCGCTTGAGCACCTGCGGGTGCCGCGTCCAGAGCACCGAGCAGTCCATGGGGGCGAAGAGCCACTTGTGCGGATTCACCACGAACGAATCGGCGCGCTCGACGCCGACGAAGTGCCGGCGCTGGGCCGGCACCAGCGCGAGCACACCGGCGTACGCAGCGTCCACGTGCAACCACATGCGCTCGCGGGCGCAGAGGTCGGCGATGGCCGGCACCGGGTCCACGCTCGTGGTGGATGTGGTGCCGACGGTCGCCACGACGGCCAACGGTCGGTAGCCGGCCGCACGGTCGGCGCGGATGGCCGCGTCCAGGGCATCGCTGCGCATCCGGAAGCCGGCGTCCACCGGCAACCGCACCACGTTCTCGGCGCCGAGCCCGAGGGTGATCGCCGCCTTGTCGACGCTGGAGTGCGCCTGCGAGGAGCAGTAGATGCGGAGCCGCGGGAGGTCCGATCGCCCGGCGAGCCCGCGACGCCGCACCTCGAGGGCAGGATCCAGCTCACGCGCGGCGGCGAGGGCCTGCAACGTCGACACCGACGCCGTGTCGGTGATCATGCCGAACCAGTCCGCCGGGAACCCGCAGGCGTCGCGCAGCCAGGCCGTGGTGACCTGCTCCAGCTCGGCCAGTGCCGGCGAGGTGCGCCAGAGGATCCCCACCTGGTTGAGCGCGGCGATCACCAGCTCGGCGAGGATGCCCGGCACCGAGGCCGTGTTGGCGAAGTACGCGAAGAAGCCCGGGTGGTTCCAGTGCGTGACCCCCGGCATCACGACGCGGTCGAGGTCGGCGAGGATCGCCTCCAGCGGCTCGCCATCGCGTGGCATCGCCGCGGGGATCGACGCGCGGAACTCGCCGGGCGCCAGCGCGGAGAGCACACGGTGCCGCTCGGGATGTGCGAGGTACTCGGCGATCCAGTGCGCCAGGACGCGCGCGTGGTGTTCGAACTGCTCGGGTGCGAGATCGCCAAGCGTGGTGGGTGCGGGTGCGGGATCGGTCATGAGGAAACAGAAGATATGCCCGGTTCGTCCCTGTGGTGATGATCACCGACGAGGATGGCCGGCTCGATGCCGCCGTGGAGCAGGGCATCATCACCGCGGAGCAGGCGATGGCGATCCGCGCGCTCGCACCGCACGTGGGTCGGCCGCCGCGCGAGATCGACCGCCCGCCGCAACGGACGCTGTTGCAGGCCTCGGCCATCGCGTACACCGTCGGCGCGATCACCGTCGTGGTCGCGATGTTCTGGTTCCTCTCCGACCGCTGGCAATGGCTGGGGCCGAGCGGCATCCTCGCCGCTTGCGCGGTGTACGCGGCGCTCTTCGTGCTGGCGGCGCGGGTGCTGCACCGCGAGGGATTCCCCGTGGCTGCGGGGCTCGCGATCACGCTCGCGGTGATCATGGCGGGACCGGCCGCCATCGCCTTGAACGACTTGATGCACCTCGCGCCCGAGATCGCGCGCGACCGCTGCTACTATCCCGACTTCCGCCTCTGGTCCTGCCGCGGCGAGGAGCTGCTCGCCGAGGGCGCCGTGCTGCTGGCGGCGCTGTTCGCCCTCTCGCGGACGCGATTCCCGCTGCTGGTGGGCCTCATCACGGGCATCCTGCTGCGCGGCGTGTTCCACCTGACCGACGGGCTCTATCGCAACGCGCTCGGGCAGGTGTCGGCCGGCTGGACCTGGGTGCTGGCCGGCAGCCTCGCGCTCGCCGTCGCGTACCAGCTCGAGCGTCGCCAGCGGGGCGATGTCGATTTCGCGCTGTGGGTGCACCTGGCGGCGGCGTTCTGCGCCGTGCCGGCGACGATGCAACTGCTCGACGCGTACTCCCACATGCGACACCTCATGGTGCCGAGTGCCTTCGTGGCGTTCGCCGCGGCGCTGCTCCTGCGCCGGTTCGTGTATGTGCCGCTCGGTATGGTGTGGGTGGTCTGGTATCTCGGCTGGCTGGCGCGCGAGGTGTTCCGCGATTCGCCGGCGTTCCCCCTGCTCATGGCCGCGCTCGGGTTGGGGGTGATCGTGGCGACGGTCTGGGTGCAGCGGAACGCGGAGCGGCTCACGGCGCGCTTCGGGACGGTGACCACGGACGGACGTCCCCGGTTCCCGGGCGGCGTGGCGCTGTTGCTCGCCCCGGCCGTGGTGGCGCTGCTGCAGCTGCCGGACGCGATCGAGAACGACCGGGCCGAGCGCATGGCGCTCGACTGGCAGCGGCGGCAGTTCGAGCGGCGGATGGAGCGTGAGCGCCAGCCACAACCGTCGGCGCCACCGGCAACCCGGGAAACCGCACCGCGGGAAACCGCACCGCGGGACAAACCGTAGACCCGGGAGTACTGAGACAGGCCCGCGCCACCGCGGGCCCGCTGGCGCTCCCCTCCACGAGGTTCCGATGTCGCTCGTGCTCTCGCTGGTCCTCGCCCTGCAGGTGCAGGCGGACGTCAACAAGAACTCCGTCAGCGTGGGAGTGCAGGTGCGGCCCTCGCGCGAGCGGATCGCGGTGACCGACGAGCATCGGCGCACGGCGTTCAAGGACGCCGCTGCCCGTGACCTCCTGCTGCGCGCCCGTGCGGCGCGGCTGGAGCAGGACTCCTCGCTCATGAGCTACGACGTCAAGAGTTACCAGCGGATCTCCGTGGGCATGGCGATCCGCGAGACCGCCCGCGAACGCCTGGCCTTCCGCACCGAGAGCGCCGCCCGGGTGCGCTGGCATCGCAACACCGGTGCGCAGGTGGAGATGCTCGGGGCGCGCGCCGCCGTCCCCATCGTCGCGGGGATCAAGGAAGCCGAGGACGAGGTGCAGGACGAGTCCGAGATCGACGACATGCTCGCGGTGCCCTACTACCCGGGCAAGGACGAGCTCTGGATGTTCGAGCAGATCGGGTCGTCGGACGAGGACGGCGTGCCGATGCTGATCCACCCGGTCGCCGAGGGGTCGGAGGCGTACTTCACGTTCGCGTCCGGGGACTCGGTGCAGATGACGCTGCCGGACGGGAAGCGGATCCGGCTGCGCGAGATACTCATCACGCCGCGCCAGCCGCGCTGGAACCTGGTCGTGGGGTCGTTCTGGTTCGAGCACGACGGCGCGCACCTGGTGCGCGCCGTCATGCGCTTCTCCGAGCCGATGGACGTGTGGGAGGTGGCCGAGGCCGAGGACTCGACGGCACGCGACGACGTGCCGTTCTTCGTGCAGGGCCTCATCTCGCCGATGAAGGCCGAGGTCACCGCGGTGACCATCGAGTACGGCCTGCTCAACCAGCGCTTCTGGTTGCCGCGCACGCAGGGCGCCGAGGGGTACGCGCGCGTGAGCTTCATGCGGGTGCCGTTCAAGGTGGAGGAGCGGTACCGCTACGAGAGCGTGAACGCCATCGACTCGCTGCCCAAGGTGCCGCCCGCGCCCTGGAAGACCTCCGCGTCCTATCGCGACAGCCTCAAGGCCGCGGGGCTCGACTCCGCGACCATCCGCAAGGAGATGCGCGCCTACTACGCGTCGCGCGACTCGATCAGCATGCGCGCCCGGCGCGACCAGTGCGCCGTCGGCGAGACCTATACGCTCATCCGGTATCGCTACGACGAGCGGTTGCCGATGACCATCGCGCTCCCCTGCGACCGCAGCAAGCTGCAGCACTCGGCCGAGCTCCCCAAGTCGATCTACGACGACGGTGAGGAGTTGTTCGGGGCGAAGGAGCGGCGCGAACTCATGGACGCGCTCGACATGCGGCTGCAGCCCGATTGGGCGCCGCGGGCCCCGCGCATCGAATGGGGCCTCAATCAGACGCGGTACAACCGGGTCGAGGGCTTCGGCAGCGGCGCGACGGTCGAGTCGAGTCTGGGCAAGGGCTACACGGCCTCGCTCCACGGCCGGTTCTCGCTCGCCGACCTGCAGCCCAACGGCGAGCTCGGCTTCGCGCGCAGCAACGGGCGCACGCAGCTGCGGGCCGCGCTGTACCGTCGCCTGGCCGTGAGCTCGGACTTCGGTGATCCCCTCTCGTTCGGGGCGTCCACCGTCACGCTGTTCAACGCCCGCGACGAGGGGTTCTATCACCGCGCCTGGGGCGGGGAGCTCACCGGCACACGTCCCATGCGCGGCGGCCTCACCTGGCGGCTGTTCGCCGAGCAGCAGTGGAACGCGCCCGTGGAGACCCGCTGGACGCTCACCCGCGGCGCCAACGACTCGCGCTACGTCGGGAACGTCGTCGCCGACGCCGGCTGGCTCTACGGTGCCGGCCTGCGCTGGCGCGGCAGCAAGGGCCTCGATCCGCAGGGCTGGCGCGCGAGTGCCGACCTGCGGCTCGAGGGTGCGACCGGTGACTTCGAGTACGGGCGCGGCTTCCTCGAGACCACGCTCTCCCGCGGCGTCGGGCCCATCGCGGCCTCGCTCACGGGCGCCGTGGGCAGCACCGAAGGCCGGGTGCCGGCGCAGCGGCAGTTCTTCGTGGGCGGCCTGCAGAGCGTGCGCGGCCAGAACGCCGGCACCGGCGTGGGGGAGTCGTTCTGGCTCGGGCGGCTCGAGATCGGCAGCAACCAGGCCGCCGCGCGCCCGCTCATCTTCGCCGACCTCGGCTGGGCCGGGCCTCGGAACGACTGGGGCCGCAACGCCCGGCCGATGAGCGGCGCCGGCGTGGGCGCGAGCTTCCTCGACGGGATCATGCGCATCGACCTGTCGCGCGGCATCTACCCCCGCGTGCAGACCCGGCTCGACTTCTACTTCGAGGCGCGATTCTAGCTGTCGCGTCTTGCGACAGCGACCGGGGTCGTGACGGGGTTCAGGGCGCGTGCGTCCCAATAGGTGACTCAAGTGTGAGTCTTTGTACCACGCTCCGCACGAGCCCTTCCCCTGCCCCACACGCACGCGTTCTCCCTCAGCGAAGAGCAGTCGCAGGCCGAGATCCTGCTGTGGCAGCTGCGCTATCGCGCGATCCTGCTGCCACTCGTCGGCTTCGCGGCGGTGACGCTCAAATGGTTCGGTGTCGTCTCGAGCGAGTCCGTGCTCGTGCCGACGCTGGGGCGGCGCACGGCGCTGCTCTCGCTGCTCGCGATCGTCGTCGCGTACACGTTGTACCAGCGCCTCGTGTCCTGGCACCTGCGCCGCACGCAGCGGGCGTCGCGGGGCGTGGTGGTGGCGGTCAACGCGTCGGATCTCATCTGCCTCTTCACCGCGGCCGCGCTGGTGTCACCGCCGGAGCACTACGAGCGCGCCCTGCTGCTCTCGATGTTCACGGTGCTGTTCACGCAGAGCTTCTTCGGCTGGACCGTCACACTCATCCACCTGGCGCTGGTGGCCGTGGGCTACCTCTCGCTGGTGGGATTCGCCACCGGCGCCGGCGCGGCGCTGTCCCCGGCGGAGGAGCTCTGGACACTCGCCCTCTTCGCCATCGGGCTGATGGTCTACCTCGGCCTGCAGGGCCAGGTGGCGCTGCGCACCAAGAGCCTGGTGGAGATCTTCCACCGCGCGCAGGAGGGCGACTTCGGCGCGCGGTACGACGAGAGCGCGGACCAGATGCCCGACCCGATCACCAAGATCGGGCGCGCCTACAACAAGATGCGCGCCGACCTCGAGGCGATCGTGCTCACCGACCCGCTCTCGGGTTGCTTCAACCGGCGCGGGCTCAACCAGCTGGCCGAGCGTGAGGTCTCGCGCGCGATCCGCGGCAAGAAGCACATCGCGGTGCTCGCGATCGACGTGGACCACTTCAAGACCATCAATGACGAGTACGGCCACCTCACCGGCGACGAGGTGATCCGCGAGGTCGGCGCGCTGCTGCGCGAGACCGCGCGCGAGGTGGACGTGGTGGCGCGCATCGGCGGCGAGGAGTTCGCGATCCTCGCACCGGATTCCAACGACGAGGGGGCGCTCATCCTCGCCGACCGCGTGATGAACGCGTTCCGCGCCCACGCCTTCAAGTCGTTGCCGCCCGAGCGACGGATCACGGTGAGTGTGGGCGTGTCGGCGGCGCCGGCGCGCGATGACGACGTGGCCAAGACGACACTCGCGCGGGCCGACGAGGCGCTCTACGTGGCCAAGCGCAACGGGCGCAATCGTGCCGAACTCTGGCACGCGGGCATGCGGGCCTTCGACGGCCCCAACGGCGGCAAGGCGCGTGGCTCGGTGCAGGGCATGATCCGCATCACCGAGTAGCGCGCCTCAGGGCAGTCGCAGCGTCCCCTCGGTCACGAGCACGGCCTGGCCGGCGACACGCACCGCGGTCACCGCCCCTGCCACCTTCTCCGCGCGCACGTCGAGCCGGCTCGGCCGTCCCATCTCGACGCCCTGGTCGATGGTCCACGCGAACTGCCCGTCCGCCTTGGGCTCCTTCATCGCGAGCCAGCCGCCGAACGCGGCCACGGCGGATCCCGTCGCCGGATCCTCGGGGACACGGATGCCCGGGGCGAACATGCGTGCGCGCCAGTGCTGCGGGCCGCCGTCCGGATCCTTGGCCG